>Ga0208242_100106_pt1 | contig 113751 bp, 112 predicted proteins | sample SubbioAug_CSW13A_FD_184825 | JGI IMG/M metagenome (GOLD analysis project Ga0208242, IMG submission 184825) | Serpentinite rock and fluid subsurface biosphere microbial communities from McLaughlin Reserve, California, USA - CR12Aug_CSW13A (SPAdes) | ecosystem: Environmental > Terrestrial > Deep... | reverse complement strand
TCATCGCGGCTTCGCGGCTTTCTCCCGCCAGTTGAAATTCCAGAGCTTCGTTGCGCGGACGCCGGCGGGTTTGCTCTGCCACGCCCGCTTGATGGGGCCATGGTCTCGCAAGAAGGCCTGCGGCAGCGAAGAAATTGTCGATCGGCGATTGAAGATACGCTTGACAAGTAAACTCGCCGGGCATTAATTGGTATTACCAATCTGGATTGGCCAGTAGTCGACCAAAGATTTCCCTCCCGATTATCGGGCCGTACGAATCGGGTCGGACTGACTTTCTGGTTCAACACAAGCGAGGACAAGGAGCGAAGCAATGAATGCACCCCTGAATATGCCAAAAGGGCAGCGTAGGAAGTTCTGGAGTTGGGGTTACGAAGGCCAAGACATTCCCGAGTCTGAAGTGAAGTCGATGCACGAACGCGTCGCCAAGCGTCTCGGAATGAGCGATTTCACAGTTCTGCCGGATCCGACTCTTGACGAGATCGAGTTGCGCGCTCCGCGGATCAAGCCACCGGCGTCCCTTGCGAGCTTCTGCACGACGGAAAAGTGGGATCGCGTCTCGCATACTTATGGCAAGAGCTTCCGCGATCTGGCCATGATCTACAAGCGCAAGTATCCGAATCCGCCGGATGTCGTGGCCTATCCTCGTGACGAGAAAGACATTGCGGCCGTTCTCGACTGGTGCGGTGAAAATGGCTACGCGGCCGTGCCTTTCGGCGGCGGATCAAGCGTCACGGGCGGCATCAATCCACCGGACGACAGCAGCTACAAGGGCGTGGTCACGATCGACCTCGAGAATCTCAATCGCGTTCTGGAGGTAGACCCGACCTCGCGTGCTGCTCGTATCCAGGGTGGCACGTTCGGTCCTTCGCTCGAGGAGCAGCTAAAGCCGCACGGCTTCACATTGCGCCACATCCCGCAGTCCTGGGAGTTCTCAACACTCGGTGGATGGATCGCGACCCGTTCTTCCGGTCACTATGCGACGCATCTGACTCATATCGACGACATGGTGGAGAGTCTGCGCGTCGTCACGCCGACCGGCACGATCACGAACCGCCGGCTGCCGGCCTCGGGCGCCGGTCCGAGCCCAGATCGCGCCTTCATCGGATCAGAAGGTACGCTTGGAATCATCACCGAAGCCTGGATGCGTCTACAGGGCCGGGTGAAGTTCCGCGCCAACGCCTCTGTGTCGTTCAAGACTTTCTACGAGGGTGCGAAGGCCGTTCGGCAGATCACCCAGGCCGGTCTTTATCCCGCAAACTGCCGCTATCTCGATGAGAAGGACGCGTTCTTCTATGGAGCTGGCGATGGCACGGAATCGGTGCTGCTGATCGGCTATGAATCGGCCGATCATCCGGTCGATGCGTGGCTGGATCGCTCGCTGGAAATCTGCAGGGATTTCGGCGGTACGGTGAAGCAAAAGGCCGGAACGGGCAGCGATGCTCTCGAAACCAGCCGATCGGGCGCGCAGGGCAGCTGGCGCAACCAGTTCCGCTATCTGCCCTATCTCATGCACGTTCGCGCGGCCATGGGCATTGTCAGCTTCACCTTCGAAACGGCCTATACGTGGGACAAGTTTGAGGCGCTCGACACGGAAGTCATGCGGCGGGTGGCTGAAGCGGAAAAGAAGATTTGCGGTGGAGGCATTGTCTGCCGTCGCTTCTCGTTCCTTTATCCGGATGGACCGGCGCCGTACTACTCGATCATGGCTCCGTCTTCTCACGAGAAGAACATTGAGCACTATGCGGCCCTGAACAAGGTGGCTTCCGACGCCTTGCTCGAACTCGGCGCCACCATCACGCATCACCATGCCGTCGGACGCAGCTTCCGGCCCTGGTATGACAAGGAGATCGATCCGGGCTTCATCCGCATGATGCAAGCCAACAAGCGCGAGATCGATCCAAACTGGGTGCTCAATCCAGGCATTCTGTTCGACAAGCCCAAGGCTTAAATCGAACGACATTATCCATTCGGCTGTTTCGCAGGACGTTGGTATATGATTGACCTCTACTTTTGGACCACGCCGAATGGATACAAAATCACGATAATGCTGGCCGAACTCGGCCTGCATTATCGGGTTCTGCCGATTGACATCACCAAGGGTGATCAATTCGGCCCCGAGTTTCTCAAGATCAGTCCGAACAACAAGATCCCGGCCATTGTCGATCATGATGGCCCGGACGGGAAGCCGCTGTCCGTTTTCGAGTCGGGGGCCATCCTTCTGTATCTTGCTGAGAAGACCGGCAAGTTGCTGCCGTCCGATGCGCGGGCACGGATGGAAGTCATTCAATGGTTGATGTTTCAGATGGGCGGCGCCGGACCTATGTTGGGTCAAGCTCATCATTTCCGGCGTTATGCGCCAGAGCAGATTCCTTATGCCGTCGAGCGTTACACGAAGGAGGCCGCCAGGCTTTATGGTGTGATCGATCGTCGCCTGGCCGACCGCGAATATCTCGCTGGCGACTACTCGATCGCGGATATTGCGACCTTTCCCTGGATTCGGCCCTATCGATGGCAGGGACAGGAGCTTGACACGTATCCCAATCTCAAGCGCTGGTTTGACGCCATCAAGGTTCGTCCCGCTGTGCAGGAGGGGTTGGCCGTCATGTCCGAGACGAAAAAGTGGGAAGCAAAACCGGGCACGGAATCCTGGAAAAACATGTTTGGCGCGAAAGCGTGACAACGAAGAGATGGCAATCACGCCATCGGCCGCGGGCTGTTCGTCGCGGAGATACATAACGAATGCGGTAGATCGACCGGAAGCAATCGCGCCTTGCCTTAGAATGCCAACAAGGGATTTTTGGGATGTTGACAACGATCGATCGCGTGCAGATTGCCACGCGGGACGCCAAGAGCGTTGCGGAAACCTGGCGCCGCAGACTGGGCGCCGAGGAGATTTCCTCGGACCTTATCAAGGCGCTTCGGGCCAGACGGACCACGCTGCGCGTAGGAACAGGCGAAGTCGAACTTCTGGAGCCGGATGGCACCGGGATTGTGGAGCATGAACTGGTCCGGCGCGGGCGGTCTCATGTTTTCGGCGCCGGAGCGACATCGTTGGATATGTCCGGCCTCGCCAGCAATGCGATCAATGCCGGTGCCCAGCACATCACAGAGGGTGACCAGGATTTCATTCGCATCGAGATCGAAGGCAGCCCCGTGCACTTTGTGATCTCGCCGCTACGCGACGTGAAGCCGGCAGGAAAGCTGGATTTCTTCTACGAAGTCACATTGCTCGCGGCGGACCAAGCCGCCGCGGTGAACCAAATTTCGCGCGTCTTCGGATTGAACAAGGAGAGCTTTGTTACGATCACGTCGGAGCTCTTCGGATATACCGGCGTTCTCACTCTCTTTTCTCCGGATCGTCTCGATAGATTCGAAGTCATCACCCCCACCGATGCGTCCAAGACGATGGGCCGATATTACGAGCGTGAGCGCGCGTCATTCTATATGGCATACGCTGAGAGCCATGAAGTAGGCAGCATTGAGCGGGCAGCACGGGCGGACGGCGCCGGCCTCACCCTGGATTCGCGGGAGGAGCAGCAGGAAGGCCGGGAGCCCGAACAGATCTGGCTTCATCCGAGTGCGCTCGATGGAATGATGCTTGGCATTTCCAGGCCGACGCTCGCATGGAAATGGTCCGGACACCCGGAGCGTGTCTTGGCTCCTGGCTAGAGGCTGGAGCGTGCACTGACATCAAGATCCGTGTTGGACGAGATGGAAGATTCTCTCTCGAACCTTGAAGTGCCCAGCCGCGTGTTCCGATGAAGGGGATGCTCTTGAACGCGATCATGTTTTCCGAGCCGAACAAGGACATACTCGATCGCCGTGAAGCCATCGTGGAACATCTGGCGCGCTTTGTTTCGTCCAATGGGCTTGTCACGGACAGGGATGAGTGCAGGGCGTACGAGACCGACGCGTTCACCGCCTACCGCAAGATGCCGCTGGCCGTTGTGCTGCCGGCATCGACGAACGAAGTCAGTGCTGTTCTCAAGTTTTGCCATGACCACGATGTGAAGGTCGTGCCACGCGGCGCGGGCACCTCGCTTGCAGGAGGGGCAATTCCGACCGAGGACTCCATTGTTCTTGGGCTTTCAAGAATGACCGGCGTCCTGGAGATCAACTATGATGATCGCTTCATACGCGTCGAAGCGGGCGTCACCAATCTAAAAATCACCGCGGCGGTCGCGGACAGGGGCTTTTTCTACGCGCCGGATCCGTCGTCACAGCTTGCTTGCACCATCGGGGGCAATATCGCCAACAACTCGGGCGGTGCGCATTGTCTGAAATACGGTGTGACGACCAACAATCTTCTCGGCGTCAGAATGGTGCTTATGGACGGAACGATCATCGACCTTGGCGGAAACAGTCACGATAGCGGCGGTTTGGACCTGCTTGGTGTCGTGGTTGGATCTGAAGGTCAGCTTGGGGTCGTGACCGAGGCTACCGTCCGGATACTGAGATCTGCCGAAGCCGCGCGCCCCGTTCTGTTCGGATTTTCCTCATGCGATGGAGCTGGCAACACAGTTGCGGAAATCATCGCGGCTGGAATCATTCCGGTCGCGATTGAGTACATGGACAAGGCCGCGATCGAAATCTGCGAAGCCTTTTCCAGGGCGGGGTATCCGCTCGACGCTGAAGCGCTTCTGATCATCGAAGTGGAGGGCTCGAAGGCGGAAATGGACGCGACGCTTGAACGGATCATATCGATCGCGCGAGCCAACGGGGTGCAGACGGTGCGGGAGAGCAGATCCGCGATTGAAACAGCGGCCATATGGAAGGGGCGGAAGTCGGCGTTCGGCGCGACCGGGCGCGTTGCGGACTACTTGTGCATGGACGGTACCGTGCCGACGGGGAAGCTGTCCTACGTGTTGGCGCAGATCACCGAGATCGTGAAGCGCTACGGATTGCGTGTAGCTAACGTCTTTCACGCCGGCGATGGGAATATGCATCCTCTTATTCTCTATAACGCCAACGATCCGGCGGAGCAGTCGAAAGCGGAAGCTGCAGGCAACGACATTCTCAAGTTATGTGTTGAAGTCGGTGGTTGTCTCACGGGAGAGCACGGTGTCGGATTGGAGAAGCGCGATCTGATGAGATATCAATTCAACAGGATCGATTTGGACCAGCAGATGCGCTTGCGTGAAGCGTTTGATCCAAAATCGTTACTCAACAGAGACAAGGTGTTTCCTATTGACTGCTGAAATCAAGCGTAACGCTGGACGAAATTTCCCATGTCAGGAGATTTGAAGCCGCACGACGAAAAGAGTCTCTCCGAGTCGATCAAAATGGCGGGCGCATGGAATGCACCGCTCGTCGTCCGCGGAGCAGGCAGCAAATCGCAAATAGGCAGGCCGAACGGATATGCGACATCCGTTACAACCCAGCGCATGCGAGGAGTATCGATCTATGAGCCGACAGAGTTGGTGATCGGAGCTCTTCCCGGAACCGCGCTGTCCGAGATCAACGAGACACTGGCAAGCCGGAATCAAATGCTGCCGTTCGAGCCGATGGATTATCGGGCGCTTCTGGGTGGCGATCACGAGCCGACGATCGGCGGAATCGCGGCCGGAAATGTTTCTGGTCCGCGACGGGTCATGGCTGGAGCCTGCCGCGACAGTTTGATCGGCATACGGCTGGTCAATGGCCGCGGCGACATCGTGAAGTCTGGCGGCCGGGTTATGAAGAACGTGACAGGTCTCGATCTGGTCAAGCTCAATTGCGGAGCGTGGGGCACCTTCGGTGTCTTCAGTGAAGTTATTTTCAAGGTTTTGCCAAAACCGGAATCGACATCCTCGCTCGTCCTGCGCGGATTGAACGATGCGACGGCGATTGCCGCATTGACGGCGGCCATGGGATCTCCATTCTCCGTTTCCGCAGCAGCGCACCTGCCGAAGGAAGTGGTGTCCGAACCCCTGACCATCGTCCGCGTCGAAGGCTTCGAATCGTCCGTGATCTATCGTTGCGGGGAAATCGCCAAGCTTTGGCGGCCATATGGAGATGCAGATCTTCTGGAAGAGACGGTCGGCACGGATGTCTGGTCGGACGTGCGGGATGCGCGGTGGCTGGTCGATCCTGCTGAGAGCGCCATATGGCGGCTTTCGCTGGCCCCTTCGAAGGCGCCCGGCGTCATTGACCACATCAAACGAGTGCTGGATGCGCGTCATTTCTACGATTGGGGCGGCAGTTTGGTTTGGCTCGCTGTCAACGCATCGGAAGATGCGGGCTCGACGGTTGTCCGGAACGCGATGCGCGGTCTCGGCGGTCACGCGACGCTTCTGCGCGCATCGCCCCAGGTGAGAAGCACCGTGGATGTATTCGAGCCGCTTTCACCGGCGCTTACTGAGCTGACCCGAAGGATCAAGCTCGCGTTCGATCCCGACCGTATTCTCAATTTCGGAAGAATGTATTCCGGCATCTGAGATAGAAACAGGAATTCCATGCAAACGAACTTCTCGCTGGTCGCGCTTGCCGAGTCGCACATGCGTGAATCGGAGAAAATTCTCCGTGCTTGCGTTCATTGTGGTTTTTGTACCGCCACATGCCCGACCTATCTGTTGCTGGGAGATGAACTCGACAGTCCGCGCGGGAGAATTTACCTCATCAAGGATATGTTCGAGAATGAGAAGCCCGCAAGCGAGAAGGTGGTCAAGCATATCGATCGCTGCCTTTCCTGTCTTTCGTGCATGACCACATGCCCCTCAGGGGTCCACTACATGCATCTGGTGGATCATGCGCGGGCTCACATTACAGAGACCTACAAACGTCCCTTGATCGATCGTGTTCTGCGGAGCGCACTGGCCGCGGTGTTGCCGAATCCGAAATGGCTCAGGCCTGCGCTGTTCGCGGCATCGGTTGTCAGGCCGATAAAGAAATGGCTGGTTCGGCTCCCCGGCGGGACACAACTCGGCGCGATGATCGATCTCGCTCCGGCTTTGAGGCCGCGTAAACATGCTCCTCCGGAATTGAACGAAGGAAACCGGCGCGGCAGGGTTGCGATCCTGACAGGCTGCGCCCAGCAGGTCATCGCTCCCGGTATCAACGACGCTGCGATCCGGTTGTTGAGGCGTCACGGCATCGAGGTGACAAGTCCGCGTGGTGAGGGGTGTTGCGGCGCGCTTGTGCACCATATGGGTTATGAAGATTCAGCCCTGGATGCGGCTCGGCGCAACGTCGATGTCTGGACACGCGAGCTAGACGAGAATGGACTCGATGCCATCATCGTCACAGCGTCGGGTTGCGGAACGACCGTCAAAGATTATGGGTTCATGCTTCGCGAGGACAAGGCGTATGCTAGCAAGGCTGCGCGCGTGTCCGAGCTTGCACAAGATATCTCGGAATATCTTCATACACTTCGACTTCAAGGCCCGACTAGAGCTACAGGGCAATTGGTCGCATATCATTCGGCCTGCTCGATGCAGCACGGTCAGCGCATCGTGGATCAACCGAAATCCCTTCTGACTCAAATGGGGTTCGTTGTTAGTGATGTTCCAGAAGGCCACATCTGCTGCGGCTCGGCAGGCACGTACAACGTTCTGCAGCCCGAGATCGCCGGCCAGCTCAGGTCGCGCAAGGTAGCCAATATCGAAAAGCTGAAGCCACAGATCATCGCGAGCGGCAATCTCGGGTGCATAACGCAAATCGGCGCCGGCACGGCTATTCCGATTGTTCATACGGTGGAGTTGCTTGATTGGGCTACCGGCGGTCCCTTGCCAGATGCAATGGAAGGTAATTTCGACTAAGTAGCGTGAGGCATATCAGACGTCCGAAGTAAGGTCGCGAAAGAGCTCAGAGAAATTCAGGGAAAGTATGCAGAGCTCGTCGAGTACAAAGTTGCTGCCGGAGAACAACTCAACGCATCGACATACGAGCTCTTCAAGATGGCGTTGTACACCAATTGGAAATCCATGCGGTTGGGGGAGCCAATGCCAACCAGCCGCTGATGTTGATCGTTCCAGAGACCTATCAATCAACTGTCGAAGCCAAGGTGCCATCGCAAGATATTAACCAGTTACGCGTGGGGCAGCCATTGTGATGCGCTTTGCCGCGTTCAACGGACGATGCCAGAAGTCAAAGGCTTCGGCACGCTTTTCTCAGCCGATGTAAATCAAGACCAGAAAATGAACATGAGTTATTACGTCGTTCGCATAAGCTTAACGGCTGAGGAAACGGCTCATCTAACGGACTTGGATTAATAGCAGGCATGCCTGTCGAGACTTCCGGATCGCAGAAATGCCAGCGTAGTCGCTAGATTTTAAGATTTCTCATCCTACCCAACCCAAAGTGGTGTCATACCCCGTACCACCGTATTGGAGAGCCAGACTGATGCTATCTACGATGTCATCGGTTTCGCCGTGCGGATAGCTGAGAAGTTCTCTTTCGACCAGAGACATGAACGAAGCTTGTTTGGGAAACCGCACATTGCCATCTTTAAATTTGGATTGCTGGGTATAGAGCCGACCTCTTCGATCTTGCTCGATAGGCTGAAGTTTAATTGACGCGCGCCGTGGTAAGCCGCGCTCGCGTTTGAGTGCTTTTGCTATTGCAGTTTCCTCCATCTGGATCTGCTCTGGGTCGTACTTTTGTACGAGTTCGACGAACACTTTGCACAGCTGGGGGTATTCGTAGATGCCCCGCTCTACGTGCAGCAAATAATATTTGTCGCCAAGTCGCATCCAAATTGTGCACACAGTCCAGTCACTCTGCCCGCCATCGTTAAGGGCAGTGTCCCAAGACATAAAAACGCGCTTATACTGCTGATCCTCTGGTAGCTCGCTGTAATAATGAAACCACGGTTGCTTTATGAGATTGCCGGACCATCTAGGATTTTGAGCGATCCAAGCTAATGCGTAGACCGTGGAATCGACCTGATCGTCATAGTTGGAGCTCGGGAATGAAAGCAGTTCGGTTAAGTAGGTATCGAGCCAATCTGCTGCCTTTGGAAATAGAACGAACCCGCTTTCGATCACCGACGTTTGGCCATACAATCGCATGATCTTATTACCGTCCAAGGACGGCGCGGCCTGCACTTTCGAAAGGCCTTCGGAGCGGAGTTGTTGGATTAAAGAAGACCCGGATGACATGTCTTCAATCAAAACGACCGTCGCATGGTGACGCTCAGCTTGGCTTTCGACGGATTTCTTTAGATCGGGGAATGAAAGTCTTTTGCGAAAAACGTCTAGCAAATAAGCTTTTTTGTCCTTAACCCCCCAAGTCGTGCAGACGCTGAAATTTGCAATTTCAGTATCCTTCACGGCTGTATCCCAACTTTGAAGAATTGTTCCGAAATCGTCAGGCTTTTCGTTTGCCGTATAGAATTTTAGCCACTCGCGCTTGACGATGTGGCCTTCCGGCGGTTGCGGGTTCTGTTGATACTGGGCAGCAAAATGATATGGCGTCACTGACGCGCGAAGCGTATCTAGGGACGATCGCGGCATCAGGGATGGTTGAAGAATATCTCCTGCCTTTCGACGAAACTGGGTCGTTTGGTACGGTGTTCGAATTTCATAGGATTCGTCTTCTTCGGCGAGTGCCGAGAACGATAACACTCGCCAGTTTTCCATCTTCTGGACATGGGCGACCAGATCATCGGCGTGCAATCGCTGCATGACTATGATGATCGCACCTTCGACTTGCTTGTTGAGACGGCTGCGCAAGGTGTTATTGAACCATTCGTTCACGCCTTGGCGTCGTGCGTCAGACAATGCTTCATCAGCTTTCAAAGGGTCGTCGATCACGATGACGTCTGCGCCACGACCCGTAAATCCACCTCCGACCGACGTAGAGAACCGGAAGCCACCCTGTGTGGTTTCGAAATCAGCTACGGTGTCTCTTTTGCTAGAAATTCTGGTGTTGAACAGGGCCTGATAAAATGCACTGCCCATGAGGCGACGAGACTGTCGGGCCAGAGTATCGGAAAAATCCTGGGCGTAAGAGACGCATGCCACCTGCTTCTCCGGAAAGTGTCCCAGGAACCAGGCAGGGAACGCGATGGATGCGGAGTGAGATTTCAAGTGCCGCGGCGGAACATTGATGATCAGACGTTTGCAACTGCCGTGGGCAACATCTTCGAGGGCTCGAGCAATTAATTCCTGATGCCAGTTGTATTCGAATGTCGCCGCTGGATTGAGCTCAAGAAAGGAACGATGGATGAATGCAAGCAGATCCTGCCGATAGATTTCGGCCACCATCCTTGCCGGAGATAGAGTCATCAGTCGCTCTCCCGCTGATCGTATGGCCGCAGGCGCTTGTAGATTGCCCGGATCACTATTTGATCGGTATCGCTAAAAGGATATTCGGAAGGTCTGGCTGCCTCGGCACGCGCTTCGATGTCTGCAATCACGTCGATGAATTTCAATAATAGCTTTTCATTTCCCGTTGCACCTGCGTTTGCCAAATGTATCGCCGCTGCTTGTGCTTTAGATATTTTCCGCCGTTTCCCGTCGATGGCGACGGTGACTTGATCGCGCGCAGCTTCCATTACGAGAGTAACGATATTCTTGCTGCCCTTGGGGCGACCCGGTCGAGGTCGGCCATCGCCTTTTCTAAATTGGGTATGTTTCGGCGGCTTGCCGCGTCCAACCGAATATTTATCTTTCTTTTCGGCCGGAGCGTCGGTGTCGTGCGTTGCTCTTGCGCGAGGCCTTTGCTTTTCCTTCGAGGATTTTTTGTCGATCCGACTTTTTTGCTCTGATGTTAGCCGTTGTACCCGCTTGACCATTCTTGTCGTGCTCCGTCCGCGTGGCCTTAACTCGATCGAAACTCAAGCCAGATTCTACATGTATGGCTTTCAGGCTATAGATCTCTTTGAACCGTTGAATGATGAGATCAGCATAATGCGAATCCAGTTCAATGCCGTATCCATGCCGGCCGGTCTTTTCAGCCGCGAGCAATGTGGTGCCGCTGCCGGCAAACGCATCCAGAACGATGCCGCCTCGTTTTGAGCAATCGAGAATGGCGTCGCTGACCAGTGCAAGTGGTTTCGGTGTCGGGTGCCCGGCAAGCGCGGTGTCCCGGTCCTTCCCGAAACTGCTCATGCCGGGATAATGCCAAATATTTGTTCTGCTTCGTCCGAAGCGCCCCAGTTCAACATTATTGATGTGCTTGGCGCGGCCATTCTTATAGACAAAAACGAACTCGTGAGCGGAGCGGTATAAGGAACCCATACCGGCATTGCTTTTCGACCAGACGCAGATGTTCTTGAGTTCCGTATATACATCATCGGCAGCATCGGCCAATTCTCGAATATGCCGCCAGTCCATGCATACGAAATGGATTGAGCCGTCGACGCTGAACGCGGCGAGGTTCTTCAAGGCGCGCCGCAGGAAGTTCGTGAACTCCTGCCGGTTCATCTCGCCTGATGCCATCGCAAATTCCCGGTGCTGCTTTTTGCCCAGACCAGAAACATTGCCTGCAATCGGCACGTTGTAGGGCGGGTCAACAAACACCGCTTGTGCCCGTTTGCCCTGGAGGAGGCGTTTATAATTTTCCGGCTTGAGGGCGTCTCCGCATAGTAGAACGTGGTCGCCGATCTGCCAGCAGTCTCCGTGCCGCGATACCGCGGGAAGGGAGCGATCGATCTCAGGGAGGGCATCTTCCTCGTCTGGTCCACTGTCGCCCGCCTGGCCGACGATCAGATCGATCTCGGCCATCTCAAAACCAGTGACCGTCACATCGAAATTCGGCTGGACGGAAAGCTCCTGCAGTTCAAGGGCAAGCAGGTTAGGGTCCCATCCCGCATTCTCTGCAAGCCGATTGTCGGCGATAACATAGGCCCGGATTTGGGTTGGGCTGAGGTGGTCGACCCTGACAGTCGGAACGTCCGCCATGCCTAGGGATATGGCAGCTGTAATCCGCGCATGGCCCGCTACGACGCCGTCCGAGCCATCGATCAGGACGGGATTGATAAAACCAAATTGCTGGATGCTGGCGGCAATCTGTTTGATCTGCCGGGGCGTATGCGTACGGGGATTCTTGAGGCGAGGTTTGAGCTTGCGCGGGTCTTTGTATTTGATGGCCAGCGTGCTCAAAGCGCCCCCCAAGCCTGATGTGCAAAGATTGTGCACTCACGAATCGCGAATCAAAAATATTGGGAAAGCCTCCCATTTCTTTGGCTGATTTTCCCAATTCTACGATGTGTTTTCCCAATTATTTTTTTGTCCGGATTCCGCAAAATTGGCCTCTGCCGCAGGGGGTTTTCTGCATTTTGCAAATTCGAATCGCACTATTTGCGCGATTTTCCCATTATTTGTCCCATTTCCGCCGCGAGACTGGTTGGGTAATCACTGCGTGCACCACCAACGTTTTCAATAGGTTGAGCAAGAGCGGTGTGATGGCTCCGCGAGCCAACCAATTTTTCATTTATCGGTCGATATCCAATCGCTTTTGATCGGGTTCTTCGCGTAATGAACCGTTATGGAATGTTGAATGGAGGGTAAAGACTCGGTGCAGAGGCACAGTGGTGATTGGTCGGCGAGGTTGCGCCGAATCCTCACTCAGCGCTGCGGCATGCCTTCAGGAACAATGGTCTGAACGATGGATTTGTCCAGCGCCTCGTACTTGTGAAGTTCGATCATCTCGTAGAGTTCGGCGCGAGTCTGCATGACGTCCACGGTCTTGTGCGTCCCGCCGTCGCGCGCGATGGCCTTATAGAGAAGCTCCTGCGCCCTGTTTGCGACGCGCAATGACGACACCGGCCAGATCACCATGCGATAACCCATGTCCTGGAATTCCTGCGCGGTAAAGAATGGCGTCCGGCCAAACTCAGTCATGTTGGCGAGCAGCGGCACGCCGGGCATGCGCTTGGCAAACGCGCTGAACATCTCCTCGGTGTTCAGCGCCTCGGGGAAAATTGCGTCGGCTCCCGCCTCCATGTAAAGTTTCGCTCGCGCGATCGCGCCATCGAGTCCTTCGGTTGCGGCCGCGTCGGTTCGTGCGATGACGATCAGATCGCGGCGAGCTTTCGCGGCAGCAGCTACTTTTGCGGCCATATCGTGGGCATCGGCGAGTTTCTTGTCGTTGAGGTGGCCGCACTTCTTGGGCAGGAGCTGGTCCTCGAGATGCACGGCGCCGGCGCCGGCGTCTTCGAAGGTGCGGACCATATGCATGACGTTGAGCGCCTCGCCGTAGCCGGTGTCGCCATCTACAAGCAAGGGGAGTCCGGATGAGCGCACGATCTGGCGGACGAAGAACGCGACCTCGTCAACTGAAATGACTCCGAGGTCCGGCAGGCCCATCGACGCGGTCATGGCTGCACCCGACAGATAGAGCGCCTCGAAGCCCGCGGCCCTGGCCTGAAGCGCGGCCATCCCGTTATGAGCGCCCGGCAGACGCAGAATGCCGGGGCGTTGCAGCAAGCTGCGGAAACGGCGGCCCGCGCTTTCGGCGGGAAGATCGGAGGCGACGAGATAAGGCATACAGGATTTCCTTGAAAAAGCCGTCACGCCGCGCGGGCGGACGAGGGCGATTGCCCCCGTTCACCGAGCGGCACGAATGTCAGGTTTTCCGGGCCGACGTAGTTCGCCGACGGCCGGATGATCTTGTTGTCGATGCGCTGCTCGATGACATGCGCGGCCCAGCCGGAGGTGCGCGAGATCACGAACAGCGGCGTAAACATCGCGGTCGGCACGCCCATGGCGTGATAGGACACCGCACTGAACCAGTCGAGATTGGCGAACATCTTCTTGGTTTCGGCCATCACCGCCTCGATCCGGTCCGCGATCTCGAACATCCGCGTGCTGCCGCCCTCATGACTGAGCCGCCGCGCGACTTCCTTGATGACCTTGTTGCGCGGATCGGCCACCGCATAGACCGGATGACCGAAGCCGATCACGACTTCCTTGGCGTCGACACGGTGGCGAATGTCCGTTTCTGCCTGGTCGGCGCTGTCGTAGCGTTTTTGAATCTCGAACGCGACTTCATTGGCCCCGCCATGCTTCGGTCCGCGCAACGCGCCGATGGCGCCGGCGATGGCCGAATACATGTCGGAACCGGTGCCCGTGATGGAGCGCGCGGTGAAGGTTGAGGCGTTGAACTCATGCTCGGCATAGAGGATGAGCGAGGTGTGCATCGCGCACTCGTGCGAAGCCGATGGTTTCTTTCCATGAAGCAAGTGCAGGAAATGCGCGCCGATCGACTCGTCGTCGGTCTCGACCTCGATGCGGCGGCCATGATGCGCGTAGTGATGCCAGTACAGCAGCATCGATCCGAGCGAGGCCATCAGCCGGTCCGCGATATCGCGCGCGCCGGGCTGGTTGTGATCGTGCGCTTCCGGCAGCACGCAACCCAGCACCGAGACGCCTGTGCGCATCACATCCATCGGATGCGCCGCCGCCGGAAGAAGCTCCAGCGCGCGCAGCACCGCTACCGGCAGGCCGCGCAGCGATTTCAGCCTGGCCTTGTAGTTGCGCAGTTCGGACGCGGTCGGCAGGCTGCCGTGAACCAGCAGATGCGCGATCTCCTCGAACTCGCAGGTCTCCGCGACATCGAGAATGTCATAGCCACGGTAGTGCAGGTCGTTGCCGGTGCGGCCCACCGTGCACAGCGCGGTGTTGCCGGCGACGACGCCGGACAAGGCCACGGATTTCTTGGGCGCGTTCGTGGGCGCTGGTTTCACGTCCATCGCAGTTCCTCCTTTACCGGGTGGCGGCGCGCTTGAGCGGCGCGTCGTGGGGCCAATCGAAGATGCCATGGGACGAGCGGCTGCCGAGCAGCTTCGCATCGACGGTGAATGTGAGATCGGTCAGTTCACCGGCCTTCAACGAAGTCAGCCGTTCCACCGTGGCGATGAAGCGATCCTGTTCCGATGGCGCGATCACGCCGTCCGACAGCGTGCGGAACTTCTTGATGTAGTCCGGCCGCTGGAACGGCCGCGCACCGAGCGGATGGGCGTCGGCTACTGCGAGTTCATCGCTGATGATCGAGCCGCCCTTCAATGTGACGACGACGCGCCCGCCGAATGCCTTCTCCTTCGGATCGTGGCTGTGATAGCGCCGCGTCCACTCGGGATCTTCCACCGTCGAGATCTTGTGCCAGAGCGCAACGGTCTCCGCGCGGTTGGCGCGTTCCGGCGCGTAGGACTTCTCGTGGTGCCAGCCGCCGTCTTCCAGCGCGACGGCGAAGATGTACATGATCGAGTGGTCGAGGGTTTCGCGGCTCGCCTTGGGGTCCATCTTCTGCGGATCGTTGGCGCCGGTGCCGATTACATAATGGGTGTGATGGCTGGTGTGAATGACGATGCTGTCCACCTTCGACAGATCGCCGATCTTCGGCCCCATGCGGCGCGCCAGATCGATCAGCGCCTGGCTCTGATACTCGGCCGAGTGCTCTTTGGTGTAAGTGTCGAGAATGGCGCGCTTCGGCTCGCCCTTTTCCGGCAGCGGCACGGTGTACTGCGCCTTCGGGCCGCTCAGAAGATAGGCGATGAAGCCGTCTTCGCCTTCCCAGGCGGGCGAGGGCGCACCTTCGCCGCGCAACACCCGGTCCACGGCCTCGATGGCCATCTTGCCGGCGAAGGCCGGTGCATAGGCCTTCCAACTCGATATTTCGCCCTTGCGTGACTGGCGCGTGGTGGTGGTGACATGCAGCGCCTGCTGCACCGCCTGATAGATCGTCCCGGCCGGCAGGTTCAGCAGTGTGCCGATCCCCGCAGCCGCCGATGGCCCGAGATGGGCGATATGATCTATCTTGTGTTCGTGCAGGCAGATTCCCTTCACGAGGTCGACCTGAATTTCGTAGCCGGTGGCGAGGCCGCGCACAAGGTCAGCGCCGGACAACCCGCAATGCTGCGCGACGGCGAGGATCGGCGGAATGTTGTCGCCGGGATGGGAGTAATCCGCCGCGAGAAACGTGTCGTGGAAATCCAGTTCGCGTACCGCGACGCCATTGGCCCATGCCGCCCATTCCGGCGAAATACGCTGGCTCTTGTTGAGGCCGAACACGGTTGATCCCGGCTGGAACGGATGCGCTTCGGCCTGTGCCCGCGCGCTCGCCACCGGACGGCGCGCGACCGATGCAGCCGCCACCGACGCATTGTCGATGATGCGGTTGCCGATCATCTCAACCACCTCGGTCTCGACCTTCACCGGATCGGAGGCGACCTCCGCGATCTTCCATGCGAGCTGGTCGGCGCGATCGAGCGTCTCGGCGGACTTGTAGGTGCGAACGGTATGCTGCTTCACGGTGGTCTTTCCCTGTCAGGTCAGTTGGTGTTTGAGATCGGGTTTTGCGGTTTGCGCGAGGGCGACCGGACGACCGTGGTCGTTGACGGCAACCATCTCGAAATTTCCGCGGGTCACCACGTCGCGCTGCCCGCCGGCGAGATCTTCGCGGATCATCTCCACGGACACCGTCATCGAGCTGCGGCCTTCGCGCGCGACGCGGGCGACGATCTCGATCAATTGGCCCATGGGGATCGGCTGGTGAAATTCGATTCTGTCGGAGGCCGCCATCACCACCTTGCACCGCGCGTGCCGCGCGGCGGCGACGAACGCGGCCTTGCCCATCAGCTTCAGCGCATCGCCGCCGAACAGTGTGCCGTAGTGATTGGACAGGCCCGGAAACACCATTTCGACGAAACGGGTCTCGCGTGCTGCCTCGGTGGCGGTCGCAGATAATTGCATGTGAAGCACTCCGGACGGATTGTCATTCCGCCTAAACTTCGCAATATCTGCACTGTGAGGTGCTTGAAAACGCCTGAAATAGCGAAGTTTTGCAAAGGTTTCGGGTTGAGTTTGCAAAGTTGCAAAGTCTGCAAAGATGGATGTCAGATGAAAAAGACCTTCATGGGTGTGCGGCTTAAGCGGCTTCGCGAGGAGCGACGGCTGACGCAGGCTGCGCTGGCGGCCAAGCTCGGCATTTCGCTGAGCTATCTCAACCAGTTGGAGAATAATCAGCGGCCGCTGACGCTGCCGGTGCTGCTTGCCCTGAGTTCGACCTTCGGTCTCGATGTGCAGTCGTTTTCAGACGACGACGAGGCGCGGCTGATTGCTGATCTGCGTGAGGCGCTGGCCGATCCGGCGCTGGGTGAAACCATTGCCACCGCCGATCTGCGCGAACTTGCGTTAAACATGCCGGCGGTGGGACGCGCGCTGGTCACGCTCAGCCGCAAGTATCGTCAGGCCACCGAACAGACCGCGGCGTTGTCCGCGCGGCTCGGCGAAGACCGTCAGGCGGCGTCCGCGATTCTGCCGTCGACGCCGTTCGAGGAGGTGCGCGACTTCTTTTACGCGCATAACAACCACATTCCCGAACTGGACGAGGCGGCGGAATCCATCGCCACGCGGATGAAATTTCCCATCGGACAGATGGCGGCCGCGCTTGCCGACTATCTTGAGCAGCGTCATGGCGTCAAAGCGGTGTTCGACACCTTCGAGGAATTGCCATTCGGCACGCAGCGGAAATTCGATTCGACTGCGAAGATCATGCAGCTCTCGCGGCGGCTGCGCCCCGGCCAGCAGGCGTTCCAGTTCGCGACGCAGATCGCGATTCTGGAATTCGACAACGAATTGCGCGCCATCATCGACAAGGCTGGTTTCACCAATGACGAGGCGCGGGGACTGGCACGGATCGGGCTGGCCAACTATTTCGCGGGCGCGATGGTGCTGCCTTACACGATGTTTCTGGATGAGGCGGAGCGCTGGCGCTACGACATCGAACTGCTCGGCCACCGTTTCGGCGTTGGCTTCGAGACCGTCTGCCATCGCTTAAGCGCGTTGCAGCGGCCGAATGCGCGCGGCGTCCCGTTTTTCTTCATTCGGGTGGATCGTGCTGGAAATATCTCAAAGCGGCAATCCGCGACGGACTTCCATTTTTCCCGCGTCGGCGGGACCTGTCCGCTCTGGAACGTCTACGAGGCCTTCGCAAATCCGGACCGCGTCTTGACGCAGTTAGCGCGGATGCCGGATGAGCGGACCTATCTGTGGATCGCGCGCACGGTGTCGCATGGGCAGGGCGGCTATGGCGCACCGACGAAAACTTTCGCGGTGGCGCTGGGTTGCGACGTGCGCCACGCCGAACGCATCGTGTATTCGCAAGGTTTGAATATTGATCCGGCGGTAGCGACGCCGATCGGTATGGGTTGCAAGGTCTGCGAACGGCTGGATTGTCCGCAGCGCGCGTTTCCGCCGATTGGCCGCGAACTCAACATTGATGAGTCGCGCTCGCATTTCGCGCCTTATGCGACTTCTGCGCCAAACGCATAATGAGCGGTTATGGAATACGTGGTTCCTGACACGTTTCGCATTGGTGTTGGCCAAATGTTTAACTTGATGCACGTTTAGTGCTGTGGACCTGTCACCCGGAATCTAAAGCCTTTCGTTTCCGACGATTTCGATGCCGAAGCCGGACAGTCCCCTGAAATGATGAATCGAAGACGTGAGATGGCGGATCGATGTGATGCCCAGATCCCGAAGGATCTGTGCGCCTACCCCGATTTCGCGCCACTGCCGGTTGCGGTCGGCTTCGATCGAGGTTGACGGTTCAATGGAGACCCGCGGGACACCGGCAGCGCCATCCCGCAGATATACCAGCACGCCGCTTCCGTTATCCCTGAACCTTTCCAGCACGACATTCATCCTGACCTGAGCCTGCCCGGAAAACATATCGCGTATGATGTTAGGCTTGTAAAACCGCGTCAGTACGTTTTCTCCATCAGCGATATCGCCGTAGACGTAAGCCACGTGATGAATAGGATCAAACGGCGAGCGGTAGGAGTAACCTTGTAACGGCCCGATGGGGCTATCCGCGGTCACAGCTGAAACCCGTTCGATCAATTTTTCGCGCCCCTGCCGGAAGCGAATGATGTCGGCGATGGTTACGTGCTTCAGGCTATGTCTGCCTGCAAACTTGGTGACTTGCGAGCCTTTCATCACGGAGCCGTCATCGTTCATTAACTCGCTGATAACGCCGACCGGAGGCAACTTTGCGAGGTTGCACAAATCAACCGCCGCTTCGGTGTGGCCGGATCGCATAAGCACGCCGCCCTCCTTGGCAATCAGCGGGAAGATGTGCCCCGGCCGGGCGAAGTCGTTTGCGCCAGCATTGGGATTGCTCAATGCGCGGCAACAGGATGCGCGCTCTTCGGCAGAAATTCCGGTGCCATTATCCGGCTTGTAGTCGATGGAAACCGTGAACGCCGTCGTGTGGTTTGAATCGTTGTTGCTGACCATCGGATCGAGCCTAAGATGGCGCGCGCGGTCGGATGTAATTGGCGCGCAGACAATGCCTGAGGTGTGACGGATGATGAATGCCATCTTCTCGGCACTGCAGAGCGATGCAGCAACGACGAGATCGCCTTCGCCTTCGCGGTCGTCGTCATCGGTAACGACGACGATCTCGCCATCCGCAAAGGCCTTCAGGGTTTCGGAGATTGGATTCGTCATCAGGTGCTCGCGCCAGGTTGGTAGATACGGGTAGCCTTGGCGAGTCAGGCCTGGCCACAAACCTTGTGGAACGACATTCTTTACGTGCGTACACAATCGAAAATGCAGCGCTGCCAACTGTTAGCAATGCGGGTTTATGCCGTGATCTGACGGCGTTGCGGGTGCCTAAACTCCCGCAGTGCTCAGCGCACGAAATGAATCGCCTGTGACCGCGCGGTCCATCCGGTCTTCTGCAACTGCACTGTACCGTGGTTTCATGGGACGCTCGATGTGTCTTGCAGCATTGCACGATTTGACGGTAATAGGCCGGTTGGCGTCGATCGGCAAAACCAATTTGTGAGAAATCCGCTTCAGCGCTAGATTCGAGCGAATGCTGGAAACGCCGGGAATGCGCGAGATTTTGTTGACGATCAGATCTTCGAGATCGTTTATGTCGGACACCATCACGCGCAACAGGTAGTCGCTGTCTCCCGTCATCAGGTAGCACTCCATCACCTGACTGAGGCGATCGATGGAGCGGGTGAAGTTGTCGAGGGTAAGCTGAACCTGCTTTTCGAGCTTGACCTGAATAAATGCGGTAACGCCGATACCGAGAGCCGCCGGATCGAGCACTGCGATGCGTCGGTCAATCACGCCGAGCTTTTCGAGCGTCTTGACCCGTGCAAGACAGGGTGACGGCGAGAGGTTGACGCGGGAGGCGAGTTCGACATTTGTCAAATTCGCATTCTGCTGAAGTTCATTCAGAATCTTGATATCAATTCTGTCGAGAACTGTTGTGGTCATGACGTGTCTCCCAGGGCAAATCGGTAGCTTTTCGAGGCCCGGCCCCACCCGTTGTTTCGCGCGGTGACATCCCGATGACGTGGATGCTAGCCGCAGTTCGATCTGTCGAATTTCGATAAAATGACGACTTGTATCTAAAAACAGTCATTTTGCTTTTGCAGGTATTTACGCGCCTTTGCACCCAAGGTGATCGGTAAAATAGGCGCGCGTGGCGTTCACTATTGTATTGATAACGTTAGACGAAAGAGCATGTCTCGATCACGCCTGATGTAGATGGGACCCCGACGGAAAAGCCGTCGCGGAGAAATGCGCGATTCACTTATCTCGCTTCGGACTCAGTTCTGCGGTGCCTCAGCGCTGCCGGCTGGCTCCAGCGCAAGGTCATTTGTCGAGAACGCGCGGATCTTGAACCGCGCGTCAGTCGCGTCGCGGCTCACTTGCTCGCTCTCCGCGGACGAGCGACGGATGAGCGCCGGCATCGGGAACGACACTCTGCTCCTTCATGCTCTGTCACGGAATCTGTTCGGGCGACGCAACATCGATGACCTAACTTTCAGCCTGGAAGTCAGTCATGTTGCCGGTAGATTGAGCGCGTGATGCTCACGCGACTGTCAAACCGGTGTCTGTCGTGCGGCACCTTAAAGCATACGGTCGATCCCGAGAACGGCGCGATGCATTCACTAGTGCGCTGAAGTCCTTTGCTTGCAGGCATCTGTAGGACGTTCGTTTCGGTGGGCCGACCGGACCAGCATAAAATGCTGCTCCGTCACTTAGGCGGTGATCTGTTCGGGCATTAATGCTGAAGGGCCGGAGTGACTATCGTCGAACAGTTGCAGCTCGCGAGACGTCGCAGACTGGCAGACGTTCCATGAACCGGACATGTGAAAGTGAAACTCAAGCAGGTTTATCTCACCGCGCAACAGCCCGAAGGTCTGGCCAGCTTCTATGAGGCTCTCGGCCTGACCGTGCGCTTCGCGGATGCGAGCAAGTGGATTCAGTTCGCGGGTGAAAAAACAGCGTTCTGTATCGCTGGTCCGGGTGAGTCGGTGTCCGCTCATTCGCGAGATGCGATTCTGGTGTTTGAAGTCGAGAATCTGGAGGCAGCGATGGACCGTGCTCGCGAGGCGGGCGCCAGGGTATCGGAGAAAATTCGCGACATGGGTCCGCACGGCCGTGTTGCGCGCGTCACAGATCCGCTTGGCAATGTGATCCAGTTCTTCAGTGCGGCCAGGTAGCACGGCGATGCGAGCCGCGTCCTAATTCCGATCCGTTTAATCGAGGCAATAGCCGTCATGATCTTGCGAGCTTCTCCGATGCCGATACAAGAAATACCGCCGTTTAACGCAGCAGAATTCCGCAATGCCATGCGCAATGTTCCCGGTGCCGTGTCCATCGTGACCACCGGCAAGTGGCCCGGCCGCCACGGCCTGACCCTCACGGCGGGATGCTCGTTATCCACTGATCCATCGAGCGTGTTGGTCTGTGTGAACAAATCAGCCGGTGCGCACGACACCATTAAGGCGAGCAAGGCCTTCTGCTGGAACATCCTAGCAGCGGAGCATTCGGCGCTGGCTCACAAATTTTCCGGACAGGATGGCAGCAAGGGTGATGTGCGGTTTTCGGATAGCCTCTGGCAGGAACTCGAAACGGGCGCGCCAAGCCTGATCGATGCGATCTGCAGCTTCGATTGCCGCATGGTGCATGCGCACGATGCTGGTAGCCATACGATTTTCATCGGCGAGGTTGTTGCGCAGACGACGAGCAAGGACCGTGAGCCGCTTCTCTATGTGAAGGGCTCATTCGCAGTGCCAAAGTCTCACGATGGGTTGCACTGAGACGGACATCACGCTGACGAAAGGAGAGGGGTATGGGCCCACTATGTATGAGCGTCAACCTGCCGGGCTGCGACACGCCGGCGTATCGAACCGATTCCGGATCGTGCCTGATTCGGAGCCGATTGGAGCGGCGCCTTCTTTGTCAACAACTGACAATATGAGCGTCCGCTGATGTTATCGCTTTGGCTCAATGTTCTCGCTAGCGGAGTGCTTCTTGGGCTCGTCTACGGACTCGTCGCACTTGGTCTCACCATCATTTTCGGCGTGATGCGCGTCGTGAACTTCGCGCATGGCGAAATGGTCGTGTTCGGTGTCTACATCGGGTACTGGTCGGTTCGTCTCTGGGACGTCCCAATCATCGTCGCAGCCGCCATCGCCGCCGTTGTGATGTTCGTTTTTGGATATCTGCTGGAAACGCTGATCGTGAAGCGTTTTGTCAATCGGCCGCATCACTACCAGTTCATCGTCTTTATCGGTCTGGCGCTGTTGTTCAGCGGCTTCTTGCTGGTCGCGTTCGGTCCGGACCCGCGCCCCACTGCGTCCCAACTGTCGTTTCATACGGTCTCGATTGGCCTGCTCAAGCTTGATCTCGCGCGGCTTCAGGCCGCGGCGACTGCGGGCCTGCTGATCATTCTGCTCGGTGCATATCTTAAGTATTCGGCGTTTGGCCGGTCACTGAGAGCCGCAGCTAACAACCGGCTGGGCGGGCTGGTCGTGGGTCTGAACATTCCGCAGATCTACGCCGTCACGTTCGGTATCGGCACCGGGTGTGCCGGAGTGGCCGGTGCTCTGATTTCTCCGCTGTTCGACGCGCAACCCTATCTCGCGGTCGACTTCACGTTGTTGGCATTCGTGACGGTGATTGTGGGCGGCCTTGGCAGCTTCAGCGGAGCTTTGCTGGGAGGTCTCACCATCGGCGTGGCAGAAGCTGTTGCCGCGCTAATGTTCGCTCCCTCGATGAAGACTGCGCTGCCTTATGCGCTCCTGATCATCATTCTGATATTCCGTCCGAGGGGTTTTTTCGGTGCCAAAGAAATTTAATGAAGCAACCGATCAGAAGCGATGGATTGCCGGAGCAGGCGTCTTCGTGATCCTCGCTCTGGTTGGCTTTCTATCGAATTCGTATGTCATATCGCTAATGACGATTGTCCTGCTCTTTACATTCATGGGACAGTCGTGGAACCTGATGCTTGGCATCGGCGGACAATTGTCGATCGGTCATTCCTTGTTCGTCGGACTTGGCGCCTATTCTGTGGCCGTTCTGAACATCAAGTACGGAATCTCGCCATGGATCGGGCTCGTGGTGGGATTGACTATCGCCGGATTTGTCGGCGCGTTATTGGCGTGGCTGAGTTTTCGCTTTGAGGTTCGTGGAATCTACTTCGCGCTGCTGACCATCGCCGCAGCGGAGTTTGCCCGGATCATGTTCAGCGGCTGGGAGTTCGTCGGCGGGATGCAGGGAATGTTCTTTCAAGCGCCCACCGGAAAGACGGACATCCTGATGCTTCGCGGAGACGCGCGCTTCTACTACTTCGTCGCGCTGGGTGTCGCCGCAATCGGCGTTCTGGGAACCGAGCTGATCTCGCGGTCGTATCTTGGCTATGTCTGGCGCGCGATGAGAGACGATGACGAGGCGGCTCGCGCGCTGGGTGTCCGCACATTCCGGCACAAGATCATCGTGATCTCGATATCGGCAGGCAGCGCGGCCGTCGGCGGCGGCATTCTTGCACTTGTTCAAGGGTCAATCTTTCCGGATTCCATTATGGGAATGGGCATTTCGGTCGATGTTCTGATCGGTCCCGTGGTGGGAGGTCTGGGCACGGCCTTTGGCCCCTTTGTCGGATCGCTCGCGGCGATTCCACTGAACCACACGATGAGTGCGATCGGAGACAGCTTAGGTATTCCGGGTCTGAACAATATTGCCTACGGGATCATTCTGATCCTCGTGGTGTGGGTTCTGCCAGATGGAATCTGGCCGGCCATCGTCCGGCTCTATCGATCGATTCCGCCTCTGCCTCGGCTGAAGATTTCCCAACCGAGGAAGGTCGAGGAATGACCAATCTGCTCGAAGTCAGGAATCTTACACGATCGTTCGGTGGACTGATCGCGGTCAATGATGTGAGCTTCTCACTTCGGGGCGGGCGTATCACGGCCTTGATCGGACCCAATGGTGCCGGCAAGACGACTTGCTTCAATCTGGTCGCGGGTGCCTTGAGAACGACCAGCGGGCAGGTGTTCTTCGAGGGGCGGGCCATCGAGAACAGACGTCCGGAAGACGTGTGCAGAATGGGAATCGCGCGAACGTTCCAGATTGTGCGTCCGATGCGCGATATGACGGTGCTCGAGAATGCGATGGTCGGAGCGTTCAGTTGGACGACAAGTGTCAACGATGCGCGGGATATCGCATACGATTCGCTGGAAAGCGTGGGGCTCGCAAACAAGGCGCATGCGAAAACCGATCAATTGACGTTGCCGGATCGGAAAATGCTCGAAACGGCCAAGGCGCTGTCAACGCGGCCGAAGCTGCTTTTGCTTGACGAGGTGATGGCCGGGTTGCGGCCCACCGAGGCTGCAGGGGTCGTTCGGGTGCTTCAGAAGCTGACAGAGAACGGTCTGACAATTCTGCTCGTCGAACATGTGATGCGGATTGTTATGGAGGTGGCTTCGACAGTCGTGGTGCTGCACCACGGAGCAAAAATCGCCGAAGGCTCACCTGCTGATGTTGTCGCAGATTCGAAGGTGCTCGAAAGCTACCTGGGGGCCGGCTTCCATGCCTGATGATGCTCTTCTTTTAGTCGAAGACCTGTGTGTTGCCTATGATGGCTCGAGTGCTCTGCACGGCGTCTCGCTGGCGATCCGAAAGGGCGAGTTGATCTGTGTTGTAGGCGCCAATGGCGCGGGCAAGACTTCATTGATCCGCTCCATTGCGGGAATCGTTCCGGCGTTGAGTGGTACTGTGAAGGTAAGGGGCGTCGACATCACGAAGCAGCAGCCGTGGAAGATATGCGAACTCGGAATCGCGCAGGTTGCGGAAGGGCGTCAGATTTTTGGCGCTCTGTCGGTCGAGGAAAATCTGCTGATTGGCGGATCGCTGAAGCGCGCGAAGGCATATCAATCAACCACACTCGAGTCGGTCTATCAGCTGTTCGACAGGCTGCGTGAACGCCGCCGGCAACTGGCAGGAACGCTGTCTGGAGGCGAGCAGCAGATGCTGGCAATCGGCCGCGCGATGATGTCGAAGCCGGAAATCGTCATGTTTGACGAGCCTTCCATCGGTCTATCTCCGGCTCTGACGGACGTGATGTTCGGGGTCATCAAGTCTCTGCATCAGCACGGAACCACGGTGCTGCTGGTCGAGCAGAATGTCGCGAAATCCCTTGCATTGAGCAATCGGGGATACGTGCTGGAAAACGGCTCCGTCGTCCTTCACGGTCCGAGCGAAGAGCTGTTGAACAACCCCGACGTGCAGCGCGCCTATCTCGGAATGTGAAGCTGCGGGTCGAAAGCAGAATATGCTGCGACGCTCTGTTTTTCAGAATTCTTGTCCCGCCGTTGTCCACAAACGCGTTTTCTACGGCAAACTATTTTGAAGCCGGCTGCTTAGCTTTGTGGCATGGACAAGGACAGCATTCTCATCGTCGATCGCGAGGCCGATCTGGTCACGCTGACCATGAACCGGCCTCCGGCCAACGCCGTAAACTTCGATCTCATTTCTGCGCTGCTGAACACCCTCCGAACGCTCGCCGGCGAGAATGCGCCGCCCGGCATCGTGCTCACCGGGACCGGGGATCGCTTCTTCAGCGCGGGCGGCGATATCAGGGAAGTCGTGGGCATCGAGATCGCGGCGCCTCGCATCAGGATCTTCCACGCGCTGCTCTGCGCGCTGGAGCAGTATCCGGCTCCGATCGTTTGTGCTGTTCGAGGTTATGCGGTCGGCGGCGCGCTCGAATTTCTTCTGCATGCCGACTACGTGGTTGCCAACGATGAATGCAAGGTCGGCTTTCCCGAAATCAATCATGGCCTGTTGCCTGTAACAAAGGGCATCCGCCGCGCGGCGGAGAAGCTCGGCGTCAGAGGTGCTCAGAGGCTTCTGTACTGGGGAGACCTTGTCGATGCGCAGACGGCAAAGGACATCGGCGCCGTCAACGAGATCGTTGCGACCGCTGAGGTGTCGACGCGTGCGTTGGATGTCTGTCGGAGACTTCGGGGAAAGGACCGGAAGCTGTTTGCTGCCATCAAGCGGTCATTGAATCTGACCAGCCAGATGAGCGACCAGGCTCTCGAAGCCATGACGGTGGATGATCTCGGCGCCTATCTGACCGAGAATAGCTCCGCGGATGCGCGCGCCCGGTTTCTCTTGAAGAGCGCCAGGAAGAATTAGCATGAGCGGGCTCGGGCGAAAGGATCAGGTCCGCCTGGAGCTCATGAGCTTCGAGGACGTGTCGGAAGCTTTGGCGCGAGGTTGCAGCACCGTTGTTATCCCTTGTGGAGCCGTGGAGCAGCACGGACCGCACTTGCCCTTGTGCATGGACGCGGATCACGCTGATGCGCTTGCTGAGAGGATCGCTAGGTCGCTCGACGATGCGCTGATCGCCCCGACAATCAAGGTCGGCTGTTCGGCCCATCATCTCGCATTTCCCGGCACGATCTCGCTTCGGCCCGAGACGTTCGAGGGGATCTGTCTGGATTACTGTACTAGCCTCGTCCGACACGGATTTCGCCGTATTCTACTGTTCTCGGGCCATATCGGAAACTTTCCTGTGTTTCAGCAGATGCTTCCGGGGCTACGGCAGGCGATGCCAGCCGGTGTGGAGGTGGTTGCCTTTACGGACTCCACCGGCTGGATCGGGGCATGGCGGCGAGCGGTTGCCGGGGCAGGTGGCGATCCGGATCATGTCGGCGGCCACGCGGATATCGCGGAGACGTCGCTGATGATGGTTATCAGGCCGGAAAGTGTGCGCCCGGACCGGTTCGAGGCCGGGTATCTCGGTACACTCTCGGAGGAGCAACTCCGCGACATGTGGGCGAACGGCATCAAGTCCGTGACGCACAACGGCATCATCGGCGATCCGCATGGGTCCAGTGTTGCCATCGGCGAGCGATGCTTTGATGCGATTGCCGATCTTTTGGTCAACGCCTTCCGGAAATAATCTGGCGGCACGCATTGGCGCAAGCGACGTCGCCAGCCAGTCCGCAGCATAAAATTCGGAAAGATCGATAGCGCCCAATAGCTTTCGGCCAAAAATGTTGCCTCGCTTATGAAACGTTGTGCCTGTCAGGAATTTCCCAAAGGATAAGAAAATGGCACTTACGTTCGGGTTCTGGTCGGAGCAGGAGACCCAGGTCGGCCACAGCTACTCGCGCCGGCTTCATGAACTGGTAGACGAGGTGCGCCTCGCCGAGAAGATGGGGTTCGACTGCGTCGCACTCTCCGAGCAGCACGTCGCCCTCGGTGGTATCTCTAGCTCGGCTCCAGAAGTGGTCTACGGCTACCTCGCCGCGGTGACCTCGCGCGTGAAGCTTCGCTCCGCCGTGACGCTCATGCCGCACAGGATCAACCACGCCCTGCGAACGGCTGAACGCCTTGCCGTGACGGACATCCTGTCGAACGGTCGGATGGAATTTTATGGCGGGCGGGCCAACACCACCATCGCGATGCGTGCGTTCAATGTCGATCCCAATGAGACGCTCGAGCAGATGGAAGAAGGTCTCGCGCTTCTGAAGAAATCGATGCGGGATGACATCTTCACCTTCGAAGGCAAGTACTACCAGATTCCGCCGCGCCAGCTCGTCCCGAAACCGCTCCAGAAGCCGCACCCGGTGATTGGCATCGCGGCGACGAGCGAACGCAGCCACGGCTGGGCAGGCTCCGAAGGCTTTGCGGTGATGAGCAGCAACATCTATCAGGGTTGGGAAGTTCAGCAGAAACTGATTGATATCTATCGCAAGAGCTGGAAGCGCGACGAGCAGGGGCCGCTCGAAAGTTCCCGAATCGGAATTCCGCTGTTCATCGGCATCGGCAAGACGGACGCGCAAGCGAAGGAAGACTACGCCGGGCCGCTGATGCATTACGCAAAGATCTCCACCGACGCATATCCGCGCCTCGCGAAGATCGCCGACGACTACAAGTACATGAGCGAAAGCGTTCCTTCCATGGAGCGTGCCGCGAACGACTGGGACTATCTGGTCAACGAATCGGCCACGACGGTTTGCGGAAGCCCGGACACCATCATCCGCCAGCTTGAGAGGTTCCAGGCCATGGGTGCAGACGAAATCTTGCTGCACATGGATTCGGTGCCTCACGAAAAAATCATGGAGGCCATCGAAATGGTCGGCCGCTATGTGATCCCGCATTTCAATGATCGGAACAATGTCGTGCGTCCGACTGAGGAAATCCTTGGAAAAATCCGGGCCATGCGGCCCCAAAACTAAGATCAGAAAAAACAGAACGGAAAGACCAATGTCTCAGCTTAGCTACAAATATCTGATCGTCGAAAAGCGCGCGAGCGGCGTTGCGGTCGTGACCATGAACCGCCCGGAGATCCTGAACGCGATCAACTGGGAAATGCACGAAGAGCTCGAAGACGTTTTCATCAAGCTCGATCACGAAAAGTCGGTCAACGCTATCGTTCTGACGGGCGCCGGACGCGGTTTCTGCTCGGGGGGCGATCAGACTTCGCTGGATAAGGGGACGCTGCCGTCTCCTACCCGCAGCGGGCGTCATCTCATTCGTAATATGCTCGAAGTCGAAGTGCCGATCGTGGCGGCTGTCAACGGTGTCGCTGTCGGTCTCGGCGCGACGCTTGCGCTGTTCTGCGACGTGGTGTTCGCGAGCCCGACCGCGCGGTTCGCCGACACCCACGTCAATGCGGGCGTCGTTGCCGGTGACGGCGGCGCGGTGATCTGGCCGCTGCTGATAGGGCCAGTGCGCGCAAAGCACTACCTCATGACGGGCGATTTCCTCTCCGCCGAGAGGGCGGCTGCTATGGGCATGATAAATGAGGTCGTCTCCGACAAGGATGTCCGGGATGCTGCAATCGATTACGCGGAGCTTCTGGCGAGCGGTCCGAAAGAGTCGATCATTTGGACGAAGTACAGTGTCAACAAGATCATCAAGCAGTATACTCATCTGCTGCTCGATACCTCGGCCGCGCTTGAGATGCTGACGTTTGCGTCTCCCGAGCGTCGCGAGGCGGTTGCTGCCTTCGCGGAGAAGCGCAAGCGCTTCGCGGAGAAATAAAATGAACGTCGATTCCCTCACATCGGGAGCGCAGCTCGCCGACATCACCATTCCTCAGCTGTTCCGAGCGCGGAGAATGGAGAGGCCTGCGGTCACTGCATACTATCAGAAGCGTCATGGCGATTGGATCGCCGTGACGTGGAAGGAGTATTCGGACCGCGTTAGCATGTTGGCGACTGCGTTGCAGAGAGAGGGGCTTCAGCGCGGCGACCGTGTCGCCATCATGGGCGACGTGGCGCAGGAATGGCTGATCGCGGACATGGCAACGCTGTGTGTTGGAGCCGTCATGGTGGGGGTGTACTTCACATCGTCGCCGGAAGAGGTTGCATATTATCTCAGCGACTCCGGTTCAAGATTCGCCTTCGTCGGCGGAGAAATACAGCTGGGTATCCTTCTCGCATCCCGACAGGCCGAGAAGCTGAAGAAAATCATTGTGCTCGATCCGGATTGGACACCGCAGGGCGACGAGGCAGCGAACGTCGTTTCAATGAAGGAGTTCTGCGGGAATATCGAAGTTGATGCCGACGCGTTCCTCAAGGAGCAGGCGGCGAAAGCCAAATCCACCGATCTGGTCAGCATCGGTTACACCTCCGGCACCACCGGATTTCCGAAGGGCGCGATGCTGACGCATCTTTCGTTGCTTGCCGGCGCCCACAGCGTGACGCGATTTACGCCGCGCATCATGGAAGACAATACCGTTGTCGTTTTTCTTCCAATGTCGCACACAGTTGCGCGTGCGCAGGCAACGACACTACCCTTGATCATCAAGATGGTTCCCTACTTTGGCGAGACAAGTGCGAACTTTGCCCAGACCATCATAGAAGTGCGTCCAACATACTTTATGGCTCCGCCGCGTTTCTTCCAGCGCTATGCGACGGCCATTCTTAGCAAGGTCCATTCTGGCTCGGAAAAGCAGAAGCAGGACTACCAATTCGCGATGAAGATCGCGCGTATGGCTCTGGACAATCGCCAGTCCGGCGGAGAGCCAGATCCCTTCATTGCCGGGCTCTACAAGGTCTGCCAAGAGCAGATCTTCCGTCCACTGCTGGCCGAGGTCGGCTTCGACAGACTGTCCGTGACCTACACGTCCTCCGCTGCAATGCCATCTGAGCTGATGTCGCTGTGGCAGTTGTGGGGACTGCAGCTCAAGGAATGCTATGGTCAGACAGAGCTGGTTGGCGCAAATCTGGTGCAAATGGCCGAGTGGCCGGAGGCCGGTACTGTTGGCGTTCCTCTGCACGATCCTGCCTGGGAGACGGCGGTTCTCGAAGACGGCGAAATGATCACCCGAGGCCCCGGCCTGTTTATCGGTTACTGGAACAAACCGGAGGAGACGAAATCAGCATTACGCGATGGCTGGCTTTACACCGGCGATATTGTCGAGGTCGGTCCGACAGGGCTGTTCAAGCTGGTCGATCGCAAGAAAGAGATCATCAATACCTCGAACGGAAAGTCTATCAGCCCCACTCAGATCGAGAACGAGATTCGCCGTAGCCCCTTCATCTCGGAAGCAGCCGTCATCGGCGAAGGTAAGAAGTATCTCACTGCGCTGATCGAGGTCGATGCCACAGCGACGATGGATTGGGTGAAGTCGCGCGATCTCAAGGTCAAGAAATACGCCGATCTGGCCAATTCCGAAGTCGTCGTTCGCATGATCGAGGAAGAGGTTTCAAAGGCCAACAGCCGACTGGCGCGGGCCGAGCAGATCAAGGCCTTTCGTATTCTTCCAGAGGAACTGTCGCCTGATACGGGCGTGATGACTGCGACGCGGAAGAAGCGTCGCAAGCAGCTTCACGAGAGATACCGATCACTGATCGACACGCTCTATGACGAGACCGAGGAGGAAATGATCAAATCGGAGATGGGGGGCTGACGGCGTGCCGAAAGGCAAGGCAAGCCGGCGGGAGACAAGCCCTACCGCGCATTCGTTTAAAGGAGTTGCCAAGGATCAACTCAATCGCAATTGCAGACAATGGAAGGGGAGTAATATGACGATTCGAAACGGAAAAGGTCTTACGCGGCGTACCGTTCTCGGCAGCGGCGTTGGTGTCGCAGCGGCCGGACTAATGTCGTGGCCTGTGAAGGCAACGCCGACTAAGGTGAAGATTGGAGCGATCATGCCGAGCAGCGGCGTCCTTGCGTTCCCGGGACAGGCGTGTGTGCGCGGCATCGATCTCGGAGCGAAATTTGCGCGTGAGAAATACGGTCTCGATATCGAAATTGTTCATGCTGACACGCAGAGCCGTCCTGAAAACGGCCGTATCGCAGCCGAGGGTCTGATCCGGCAAGGCTGCACGGTGCTCATCGGCGCGTGGGACTCCGGCGCGACGATCTCCGCGCTTCAGGCCTGCGAGGCGGCAAAAGTGCCTATGGTCGTGCACATCGCGAGCGCGACGCAGGTGACTTCGCAGGGCTTCACGCAGGTCTTCCGTTACTACCCGACATCCCTGACAATTGTCAGACAGTCGCTTGTCGAACTGAAGTCGGTGCTTGCCACGCTGAAGGCTCCGCCAACCAGCGTTGCCGTGCTCCATCTCAACAACACCATGGGCCAGTCGACAGCAGCGAGCATTGATCAGGCTTGGAAGGAAGTCGGCGTTCCTCTCAAGATCGCGCAGTACGTGCCATACGATGAAAAAGCCAAGGATCTGTCGGTCGAGGTCGCTAAAGCCAAGGCGTCGGGTGCAGATGCGCTGGTCTCGGTGACGCGTGTCAACGACGCGATTATGATCGCCCGCGAGTGCATCAAGCAGGGCTGGGATCCGAAGATGGTGTTCTCGCCAAACTCGAACGGTGTTTCGGACAAGGCGTATCACGACGCTCTTGGAAAGTACGGCAACGGCCCGATCCTCGCGGCGTTGTGGCTGAATCCCAAGGGACCGAACTCCGACAAGATTATGAAGATGTTCGCGACCGACTATCCGAACGACTGGTTCGACGCGAACGCCGGATGTGCGTTCGAAGCCGTGCAGATCGTCGGTGACGCCGTGAAGCGGGCCGCTTCGGCGGAGTCGGTGGCAATTCACGGCGCGCTCAGGACGACAGACATGAAGCCTATCCTGATGTATGGCGAGAACACAAAGTTCGATGCCACGGGCCAGAACATCAACTGCTCGATGGTGATGTTGCAGGGTTTGCAGAGCAAGCCGCGGGTCGTCGCGCCGAAAGCCATTGCAGAGGCAACGCTCGAATATCCGCTGGTGCCGTACAGCAAGCGCTAAATATCACGACACGATAGAAGGCGCCCCCGCACATGCTGTCAGGGACCGTTTCCTTTAAACACAGTCCTTCGTGATGGCCTGTCAGGGGGGCGGTTCGTGATTGACGAAGCTGGACCGGTCGGCCAGGAAGCGGCGAGGGCTCTTGCCCATGGTTTTCTTGAACATGGTGATGAAGGCGCTCGGCGTCTCGTAACCCAGATCGAGCGAGACGGCCTGCACGGATGACCCGGATGACAGGCGCTTCAAGGCGACCAGAATGTGCAACCGTTGTCGCCAGCGTCCGAACGTCATTCCTGTTTCTTTTGCAACCAGACGCGCGAAGGTGCGCTCACTCATGGCATAGCGCGCGGCAAGTTCCTCAACCGTGCTGCGATCGCCGGGATCGTCGAGTAGCGATGTTGCGAGATGCTGAAGCCGGCTGTCCGCCGAGATTGGTAGATACATTTCTTCTGTCGACATCTGCACCAATTCGTCGAGGAGTACGCGCCCCAGCCTGCTGGTCGGTCCATCGATCGGATATAAAGGCGGAAAAACGGCCAGCCGATGAATGAGTTCGCGAACAAGCGAAGTAATGGTGAAGGTACAACACATGCTCGGCAACGTGCTGGCCTTCGGATCGATGAATACCACGTAAACCTTGCCGTAATCAGACACGCAGTTGCTATGTGGCACACCGGCGGGAATCCATACCGCGCCTTGCGGTGGCACTATCCATAGACCGCCAGGGGCGCGGCACATGACCGATCCATGTGACGCAACCACAAGTTGGCCCTTTTTATGGGAATGAAGCGGAAGCTCGTCATTATCCTTATTTGTCTCCAGATAAAAGGAAACGATGGGCCGATCGAACTGGTCTGGATCGACCGGATCGTAGTTAATCCGAAGATCCGGCAAATCCATTCGGACAAAGCTCGGGTCAAACTCAGCAACGGGTGACGTGCGCATCGGATCACTCGCGGATGGTTGAAGTCTGTATTCGCAGGTAGTTGTCTCGATCTTGTACCAGAATAGCTCGTTGACAAGCGATCGCCACGGTAAAGTGAGAAGGGGCGTGCGGAAAATCTGCGAAAAAACAACCGGCGCGCCCTATTCGGCCGGTCGTTAGAACCGCGCGACGCGAAGTGTTGCGGCGTGCAGAATCGGCCGCACAGACGTGCGCATCCGATTTTCGGAAAGGCCATGGCGCGGCTGCTGAGATGTATGACCGGACGTGCACCGATGCTTTGCTGCCGTTAAACGGCGTTGAAACACGTAATGTGCCATTGTTCATCGGAGCGCCATACGCGCTCCCAGCACCTGTTGGAATGGCAGGCTGCTTCGAGTTGCTATTAAACCGGGCGCAAAGGCCGCGCGAAACTGAGTTCGTGGCCGTCATGGTCTGTCAGGTGGAAGAAGCGCTCACCCCATTCGGCATCGCAGGGCGCGGTCGTTGGCTGACACCCTGCTGCGAGCGCGCGGTTGTAAAGTGCATCAACATCGGTGACGTAAAAGATCACGCGCCCCCACCAAGACCAGCGCCGCTCTGCAGGCTGGGCGATGAGGTTAAGATAGCTCTTCCCTGCTCGAAAGCTGGTGAATGACGATTCTTCGCCACCATGCAGGACCTCAAACCCCAACGCCCGGTAGAATCTGACAGCTCGCGACATTTCGTGCGTGGCCAGTGTGATTGCGCTGATCCCCTCAATCATAGACGGAGCTCTCCTGTTTCACTTCCCTGCGCCGTTTGCCGTCGATAGTGCTCCACCGGTCAGAATTAGCTCTTGATTCTAAGTAACGAGAGCCTTGCTCCGCGCGAACCCTAATGGCCGCTAGATTGTCGGTTCATCTCCTCCAATAGCTCGCGCATTGCATCAAATTGCGTGCCAAACCCTTTCCAATCGCCGGATTTCAATCGCTCCACTGCCTGATTGTAACGATCGAGCGCCTGCTGCGCTTGATTCATCGCAGAGCCCGTGCTTGGCAATTTCGCTGCATCGCTCGGCGTTGTCGGCGCGGTGCCAGCCTCTATGAATAGCGCCGACAAGGCCTCGGCAAGCGTCTCCTTCATGACGACGTTTTCGCCATAGGCCGCGATTACGCGCTTGAGCTCCGGCAAGTGTCCTTGCTCAGCCCGCAAATACAATGGCGATACATAGAGGATCGAATTATCGATTGGGATGACAAGCAAATTTCCCCGGATCACCCGCGAACCCATCTGGTTCCATAGCGAAATCTGCTGGGATATCTCGGTGTTCTGATGAATCCGGGCCTCAATCTGGAACGGTCCGTAGACGAGCTTCTCCTTGGGAAATTCATAGACGATCAGTTTGCCGTAGTCGGGCGCGTCGCATCGCGCTGCGAGCCACGCGATCATGTTGTCGCGGCGGCTTGGCACCATGGGGATCATGATAAAGAACTCGGCTTGGGTTTCTCCGGGTAGCCGCATGATGATGTAGTAAGGGACCATCAAGGCCACGCCACCATCGCCGTCCGGCTGGCGCGGAAATTGCCAAAGATCCTCGCGGTTATAAAAAACGTCGGCCGCTTCCATGTGGTAGGCCTGATAAAGCCGCGCTTGAATCAGGAAGAGGTCTTCTGGATAGCGAATATGCCTTTGCAAATCCGCCGGCATGGCCGCAAGCGGCTTGAACAACCCCGGAAAGATGCGCTGGTAGGTAGCGGCGATCGGATCTGTCGAGTCTGTCAGATAGAAATCAACTCTGCCGTTATAGGCATCAATGACGATCTTCACGGAATTGCGGATGTAGTTGAGATTGAGGTCAGGCGCAGGCTGCGCAGAAGGAAAATAGTCGCTCGTCGTATAGGCATCCTGCATCCAGAACATCCGGCCCTCGCTGATGACCAGATAGGGGTCACGATCAAGGGTCAGGAATGGGGTGATCGCGCGTACCCGCTCCTGAATACTGCGCCGGATCATTATTCTGCTGTCGTCGGTGACGTAGCTTGAGAGAAGTAGGTTCATATCGTTGAAGTGGTGGGCGAAGATGATTTTCCGCACCATTCCCGACAGGGGGACGCCACCGGCGCCGTCATAAGTTGCGTAGACGTTATCTTTGCCCTTTGGATAGTCGAACTCCGGCGTAGTTCCCTTAACGATAACGTAGTCGCTCTTGTGCTCCCCATAATAGATGCGTGGCTCGCGGATTTCAGGACCTCCGTCGGCAACTGGGGGAATATCGCGCAAATACAAGGGTGGGAGCCCCTCGCTGCTCTTTTGGGTGACCGGGCTCATCACCGCGCCGTTGCCGTGGGTAAACAGGAGGTGGAGGTTGACCCACGTCTGTGCGTTAGGTGGCAGCAGCGAGGATTTAAGTTCGCGCGCCGAAAGCATCACGCTTTGATAGGTCCCGCCAAGCCAGTAGCGATCTACATCCAGATTGTGAAGCTTGTAGTAGGTGCGAATCTCCTGCAGTTGCGCGTACGTATCCGACAACGGCCGCCAGTCCCACAGCCGTATATTGTCGATAGTCGCCTTGTTGGATTCAAGCGCCTTGAAGGTAAGGTTCTGTTCGGCCGGGAATGGTTTTGCCGCGATCTTGTCAAGATTGTAGGCCTCCCGGGTCAGCTTGATGTTGCGTTCGATGTAGGGACGCTCCAACTCCAGTTCGTTCGGTTTGACAAGCAATCGCTGGAACAATCCGGGGACCACGCCGGACAATAGGAAAACGGCGCTAAAGATGAGAATTATCGCCGCAGTTGGGAGCCGGTAGCTGAGCACTCGCAGGTTCGCCCATGCGGCGAATGCTGCGATGATCGAAAGTCCGATCAGCAACCAGAGGACAGGAAGCCCGACGTGGACGTCAGTGTAGCTTGCACCGACCACGACTCCATTGTCGCCGTAGAGCAGCAGGTAGCGGTCGAGACTATAGGACCATGCCTTCACGAAAAAAACTAATCCGAGCAGCACTGAGCCGTGGGCAATCGATGTTGGCGACATCGATCGTTGCCGAGCTTGGTATTCGATGTCGCCGTGCGCCCAATAGATCAGTCCAGTAAAAAGTGCGCTTATGAAGAGCGTGAGCAACATCCAATTCTTGACGGCGATATAAGCGGGCAAAGAAAAGAGATAGAATCCAATGTCCTTGTCGAAGAGCGGATCGTTCGCGCCATAGGGCACGCCATAGATGAACTGCAGAAAAACGATCCAGTGGCTGACCTCTCCCGAGGCGACCAGCAACGCGACAAGTCCTGCGCCAACAGCAATGGAGAGAGGCCATGGCAGCCGATCACGCAGAAATTCGAGCAGATCGGATGATGTTGTGGTGGCGGTGAGCTTCCGTGCGAAGCGAACGCGAGGCTGGACTTGCTGCCGGGCAAAATTAAGCGCGAGCCACGCGTTTGCCGATACCACGACGGCAGTCGCGGCGAAGACTGTGAAAAAAACGCCAGCCCTTGCACCGATCGTGGTCCAGAAGACGTGCAAGTAACCGATCGCGGAAAACCACATCCAGTCGACCAGAATGGCACCGGTGAGCCCCAGCAGGACTAGGCTGACAGCTCCGGCGATAGCCGCAATAAGGAGCGCCACCACCACGTTCCGCCGCGGTGCTTGCCGCTCTGGCCCGGTGATCCCGATCGTCATGGGTTTGATTATAGCAGAAGTGCGAAACGTCAGGCACCTGTTGTGGATCTGGCGTACCTGTTTTTTTGTGCGGCTCTGCCTACATTGGCGTTGATGCACCCAGCCGGAAGAGCGCGCATGAACGGCGATCTCACAATGGTGTCGCGTTGCTATGAGATTTCGGTGGTCGGGCATCTGGCGCCGGCACGCATGATGACGCCTGCATAATCCGTCGGGCGATCATTCGAGGCATGCCGAACGGTTGCTGCGCGACGTGTTTCAGCCCGGGTTTGAAGGGAGTGGCACCATGACTGATCTCTCCAGCCTCGAAGCCCGTTTCGGCGCAGGAAATTATGCGCCGTTGCCGGTTACGATCGTCCGCGGCAACGGAATTTACGTGTGGGACGAGAGCGGACGACGCTACATGGATATGATGGGGGCGTACTCGGCGGCCAGCTTCGGCCATTGCCATCCGCGTCTCGTTCAGGCACTGACCGAACAAGCGAGGCAGCTCGACACGATATCGCGCGCATATTTCAGTGATCGATTGGGGCCTTTTCTGGCGCGGGCCTGCACCCTGACCGGCGTGGATCTGGCGCTGCCGATGAACAGCGGCGCGGAAGCGGTGGAGACTGCACTCAAGGCCGCGCGCAAATGGGCCTACAAGGTCAAGGGCGTGCCAGACGGTCAGGCCGAGATCATTGCAGCAGAGGGCAATTTTCACGGCCGGACGATTTCCATCGTCGGCTTTTCATCCGTTGCCCAGTATCGTGATGGCTTTGGGCCATTCCCGCCCGGCTTCAGGCTCGTTCCGTTCGGTAACGCAGCTGCACTAAGCGCCGCGATCACACCGAATACAGCGGCCTTCCTAGTCGAGCCGATACAGGGGGAAGGCGGCATTAACGTGCCGCCGCCGGGTTACCTCGCGGAAGCCGAGCGCATCTGCCGGGCAAACAACGTGTTGCTGCTGTGCGATGAGATCCAAAGTGGCCTGGGACGCACCGGCCGACTGCTGGCGTGTCAACATGAGGGGGTCTTGCCAGACGGGTTGATGCTCGGCAAGGCGCTCGGCGGCGGGCTTCTGCCAGTGTCGCTGTTTCTCGCGCGTCGCGAGGTCATGAAGGTTTTCACACCGGGAGATCACGGCAGCACGTTCGGTGGAAATCCGATCGCTGCTGCGGTCGGATTGGCCGCTCTTGAAACGCTGATTGACGAGGGATTGATCGAGCGGGCTGCGACTGTCGGCGCCCATCTTCTCAATCGGCTCGCTTCGATCAAGAACCCGATCATCCGCGATGTGCGAGGCCGCGGCCTGTTCGCCGGGGTCGAACTGGATCGCGACTTGGCGAGTGCGGGCGCCGTGGTCATGCGCCTGTTGCGGGCGGGTGTGTTGACCAAGGATACCCACCGCAACACGATACGCTTTGCTCCGCCCTTGATCATCGATGAGTCACAAGTCGACTGGGCGGTGGATCGGCTCACCGAAGTTCTGGACGATGTCGCCAAAACGGATGCTCTTCTCAGGTAGTGATACGATCGCACGAGGTCAGCCGACGTCGAACGCCGTGGGCGAGCGGAAGGTTGTGGTCAGCCGGTTGCATCATTCTCATGATAACACCATTGATACCAAGGGGATTTTTGGCACTGAAGTTTGCACCGCGTGACTGTGCTATGCTGAGATTTATGAGAACCGCTCAAGCCGGGTTGCATAGGGTCCTAACCAGGGAGGATGATCATGGTAACGTATGTCGTGCTTGCCAAGTTCACCGATCAAGGAATCCGCAGTGCTAAGGAGTCTCCAAAGCGGGCAGATGCCTTCAAGCAATTAGCAAAGACGTTTGGAGTGACCGTGAAGGACATCTTCTGGACGCAGGGACGGTATGACGTCGTGACAATCGTCGAAGCGCCAGATGAGGCTTCCGCCATGTCGCTTAGCTTGAGTCTTGGCGCACTCGGCAACGTACGCACCGAATCGTTGCGAGCCTTCTCTGCTGCGGACATGACGACGATTGTCGGCAAGATGGTCTGACGACGGGCGCCCTTGACCGGCATCCATGGCTGCACATCAGGTTGTATGTGTGGGACTGAAATCGCTCCATACGCGCGATCAACACTGCGTCGCCGGTAGCAGGATTCGAACTACGACATTCTCCGCCAATGTTTCGCCAATGAAACGGCCGAGCGCCGCAAAGGTTGTAATGACAGCGTGTCCAACTATTCGGGCCGTAGACGCGCATACATTTCGCGCCTGCGCCGCTGCGACATACAAATTCTGACGACTCCGTTCAAAAGGAGCGTGTCAATGACGTATGCAGCGAGGGTGAAGTCCTTGCTGGGTAAGCGAAGGCCAACCGTCGAGAATTCGGTCTACTGCTTGCAGGGCTAGAAACCCGAAAACTTGAGGCCAAGCCTGAATTGAACAAGGTCCACGCTCGGTGAAATAAAGCGCGCTGCGCCGACGGTCGGGATCGCAGTTGTCTTGTGCATCTCGGTATCGAGTTCAATGTGGCGATATTCCACGCCCGCGTAGAGCCAGTTCGTAATCAGGTAGTCGATGCCGCCGCCGGCGTACCAGCCGGTCGGTCGCCTCTCTACCGTGTTCCCGGCATTAGGAAAGCCTTTGGCGAAGAAGGAGGAGTAAACGGAAGCCTGTGCGTAACCGCCAGTTGCGTAGACCGTCCACTGCGGGCTGAAAACCCAGCCGACGCGTGGCCCGGCGGTGAACAACTGAGACATCTTGATCGTGGCATCGAAAGCCGCGGCAAAAAACGGAGCGTCAAGGCAATATCATATAGCTCGGCTGAAGTGACTGCGCAGGCGTCGCTATCGCTTTTGTGCCTTCTCCGCCGCCCGGCGCAGCGCCTCGGCCATCGCCCCACCGGCGGACGAGGCGGGTTGCGGCGCCTTGCGCGGGGCCGGCGTTTTGGCAGACGGCCGGGTGTCGGCCCGGGATTCGTTCCTGCGATCTGGCTTTGCGCCGAGTTCATCGTCGAGCCTTAGCGTCAGCGCAATCCGATTTCGCGGCACGTCAACTTCCAGCACCTTGACGCGCACGATATCGCCGGGCTTCACGACCTCTCGCGGATCCTTGATGAAGGTCCTGGACATAGCCGAAATGTGCACCAGTCCGTCCTGATGCACGCCCACGTCCACGAACGCACCAAACGCGGCGACGTTTGTGACCGCACCTTCCAGCACCATGCCAGGCTTGAGGTCGCTGACTTTCTCGACGCCATCCTTAAAGACTGCGGCCTTGAAGGCTGGGCGCGGATCACGGCCGGGCTTTTCCAGCTCGCGCAGAATATCGGTCACAGTCGGCAGGCCGAATGTGTCATCGACAAACGACTGTGGTTTGACCTGCCGCAGTATCTCGGCGTTGCCGATCAGCGCCTTGATATCGCTCTTTGTGGCGGCGAGAATTCGGCGGACCACGGGATAGGCTTCCGGGTGGACACCGGATGCATCGAGCGGATCCTCACCGTTGGTGATGCGCAGAAATCCTGCGCACTGTTCGAACGCTTTCGGGCCGAGGCGCGGCACATCCTTGAGCGCCTTGCGCGACCGGAACGGCCCATTCGCATCGCGATGCTGGACGATGCTCTGCGCGAGCCCCGATCCGATACCCGATACACGCGCCAGCAACGGCGCCGAGGCAGTGTTTGCATCGACACCAACCGCGTTCACGCAATCCTCGACCACCGCATCGAGCGAACGGGACAGCTTGGCTTCGCCGAGATCGTGCTGATACTGGCCGACGCCAATCGATTTCGGATCGATTTTGACGAGTTCGGCCAGCGGGTCCTGCAATCGCCGCGCAATCGAGACGGCGCCACGCAGCGTCACGTCCAGTCCCGGAAGTTCCTCGGACGCGAATGCGGACGCCGAATAGACCGAGGCGCCGGCTTCGGACACCACGATCTTCGACATCTTCAGCTCCGGAAGCAGCTTCACAAGTTCGGTCGCGAGCTTGTCGGTTTCGCGTGATGCCGTGCCGTTACCGATTGCAATCAGTTCGACGCGATGCTCGCGCGCAAGCTTGCCGAGAATCGCGAGGGCCTCGTCCCAGCGCCGCTGCGGTTCATGCGGGAAGATTGCCGTTGTGGCGACGACCTTGCCGGTTGCATCGACAATGGCAACCTTGACGCCGGTGCGATACCCCGGATCGAGGCCCATGGTAACCCGTGCACCAGCCGGGGCCGCCAGCAGCAAATCCCGCAGGTTTGACGCGAAGACGCGGACCGCTTCCTGTTCGGCGGCGGTCCATAGCCGCATCCGCAGGTCGATGTTGAGATGCATCTGGATCTTGGTGCGCCACGCCCAGCGCACCGTTTCAGCCAGCCATCGGTCGCCGGGGCGTCCTTTGTCCGCAATGGCGAAGCGCTGCATGATCCGGAATTCGTAGGAGCTGACGGCAGCAGGCGTCGCGGCAGGTGCCTCCGGGAGCATCTGTAGATCGAGTATTTCTTCCTTCTCGCCACGAAACATCGCAAGAATTCGATGCGATGGCAGCTTGTTCAAGGGTTCATTGAAGTCGAAGTAGTCGCTGAACTTGGCACCGGCTTCCTTTTTGCCGTCGCGCAGCTTCGAGGCGAGGAGTCCATTCGACCACATGTGTTCGCGAAGGCCGCCGATCAGGTCTGCGTCTTCCGCAAAGCGCTCCACTAGAATTGAACGCGCGCCATCCAACGCCGCCGCCGCGTCCGCGACCTGTTTGTCCGCATCAATGAAAGACAGGGCGGCGACTTGCGGGTCGTTCTGCGGCTGTGTGAGCAGCAAGTCTGCGAGCGGCTCAAGCCCAGCCTCCTTGGCGATTTCCGCCTTGGTGCGGCGCTTTGGCTTGAACGGCAGATAGATGTCCTCAAGGCGGCCTTTGCTGTCCGCGGCGAGAATGGCAGCTTCAAGCGCCGCGTCGAGCTTGCCCTGTTCGCGAACCGAGTTGAGGATGGTGACACGGCGGTCTTCAAGCTCGCGGAGATAGTTCAATCGCTCTTCCAGCGTTCGCAACTGCGCGTCGTCGAGCGCGCCGGTGGCTTCCTTGCGGTAGCGCGCGATAAAAGGAACGGTGGCGCCGCCATCCAGCAGCGCAACTGCGGCCTCGACCTGTTGTTCGCGTACATCAAGTTCTTCGGCGATCCGTTGAGATATTGTCTTTGCCACGCAGTGTCTTCCTTAGCGAGAAACCGCGTTCGTGAATCGTGACCGCGGAAACGGCTTATGGACCACAGATCGGCGATTCATCAACCCCATTGCGAAGGAAAATGGATCTGTGGATGAGCTATGCCGACTTCGACCGCAGTTGTCGCACCTCTGTTGCTCACGATATAACGGGACGAAAGGATGGCGATCATGTTCCTGATGGATGGGCCGGAGCATGCCAAATTCACGCTTCTTCTTGCGCACGGCGCCGGCGCGGCGATGGATTCAGCCGCCATGACGGCGATGGCGAAGATCCTGGCTGAATCCGGTTTTCGCGTTGCGCGCTTCGAATTCGATTATATGGCGAGCCGCCGCACGTCCGTTGGCCGAAAGCCGCCCCCGCGCGCCGACAAGCTGAAGCCGGAGTTCGTCGCTGCGATTGATGCGCTCGATGTGAAAGGGCCGCTGATCATCGGCGGCAAGTCCATGGGTGGCCGCGTCGCGAGCATGGTCAGCGATGAGCTTTATGCGTCCCGGCGAATCTCAGCTCTTCTTTGTCTGGGTTATCCGTTCCACCCGCCGGGTAAACCCGACCAGCTACGGACCCAGCATCTTGCTGAGATTAGAACGCCAACCCTGATTGTGCAGGGGACACGCGATGAGTTTGGCTCTCGGGAAGAGGTCCGGTCGTACGGGTTGTCGAAGAGCATCGACATCCTCTGGCTGGAAGACGGCGATCACGATTTGAAGCCGCGAAAGAGTGTATCGGGCTTTTCAGCAGCCGATCATTTGAAGACCCTCGGTAAGGCGGTCGCGTCGTGGTCCGACAAGATCGTCAGCTGAGTGCTGGCCGATTACCGCAGCGGCATTGGCGGCCGCGGAACGCTGGTGTCGCCGGGTTGCGGCGGAAGCTGCGTAGGCGCTGGTGGCGGAATGTAGGCTTCGCGCTGTGCAGTGCCCTGCGGGTAAGGTTGCCGTTGCGAGTAGGTTGGCGGTGAATACGGCGCGGGACTTTGCTGGGCTACGGCGGGTGCACGCTGAGGTCGCGGCGGCGCTGGCTTCGATGCTTGCGTGGTGAGCTTGCGGCGCGCTTCGTGCTCCGTGGCTTTGGCGACGTCGCGGCTTAGCTGCGCCTGACCGGCCTGCAATTGCTCGACTGTTTGCTTCAGCGAAGCGATTTCACGCGTCATCGATTCGATCGACTGCGTAATCTCGGGAGGAACCACGCCCTGCGCAGGAGGTGCGTCCACCGCCGCTGTGGCGGGAGCCGTCGCCGGCTGTGGCGTCGGTGCGGTCTCCGCTGCCTCCTGCGCGGGAGCTGGATCGGCGGCCGGTTGGGACGCGGCGGCTTGAGGCGCCGTGTTTTGCGGTTCAGCGGCGCTTTGCGCCGGAGCGACCGCGCCTGGAATAAGTTGCAGCACCAGATCCGAAACTCTCTGCCTCGCTTCTCCCCCATAGGAATACCAGGCTGCAGCTACAGCGATACCCGCGCAGACGATGACCAGGATGGTGCCGCGACGGCCCCCCGTGCGTGGTGTCAGATTGCGGATGGCAGCGGTGTTGTCATTCAATGGATCTGCACGGAGCAATGGTTCAGCTGCCGGTTCGGGGGATACTGGAGACGGAACGTTGAGTCCGGATGGATCGGGCGCAAGACGTGGTGCTAGGTCACGGAGCTGCGCCACGATGACGTCGTGCGGATCGTCGATTTGTGAATCCGCGTCTTGCAACTTGAATTGCATGGGCTCTCCGTGGCGATGCGTGGCGGACATTCTGGTTTGTCCGTGCACAGGGAGGCATCGAGCTTTGACCACACCAAGGCCGTACGATGAAAAGTATGAGGCAGGGGAACCAGATTTTGCCTTAAGTGTCAGGTTCATGGGAGCCGATTTCCTGCGATTGGATCGGAGCAGGATATCTGATCCCGAAGTCAGAAATTCGCGCTCAAGCTTGCATTCCATTTCGGAATTTATGTTCTTCTAGCGGACGCCGTAGAGCATCGGCAGGATTGAAGCATCGCCGCCCGCGCGGTTGAGCCGCCTTTGGGCATCCAGCGGAGCGATACGATCTTCAGCAATGCGAAATACGTTGCGACGTCGTGACGTTAGTTCGTATTCTCGGATTTCCAGGCAGGCCAACGTGCTCCGGGAGACGGTCGTGAGAAATCCGTACGAGGTTCTTGACGTTTCCCCGACGGCTTCTTCTGCGGATATCCAGAAGGCTTATCGAAAACTGGCGAAGAAGCTGCATCCGGACCTGAATCCGGGCGACAAATCAGCCGAAGAAAAGTTCAAGGAAGTCGCCGGCGCATATGATCTTCTCAGCGATGCAGAGAAACGGAAGCGCTTTGATAGTGGCGAGGTCGATGCAACCGGGGCGGAACGCCCGCAGCACCATTATTATCGGGATTTTGCAACCTCGGACGAGGGGCATCATTACGCGGACAGTTCCGGTTTTTCCGATTACATGGACACTGACGACGCGTTCGCTGAACTCCTGAGAAGGGGCCAAAGAGCGCGGGCGAACCGGCGTGGACGTGATCTGCACTACACCTTGCTAATCGATTTTACGGATTCGATTACGGGTGCAAACAAGCGCCTGACGCTGCCGGACGGCGGCTCGCTCGACGTGAAAATTCCGCCGGGTTTGGTGGATGGACAGGTCTTGCGCCTGAAAGGCAAGGGAGCGCCAGGCACCGGCAAGGGTGAGCCCGGCGATGCCTTGATCGAGGTCGAAGTCGTGCCTGATCGGCGCTTCACACGCGAGGGGGACGACATATCTATAGAATTACCCGTCTCCCTATCCGAGGCCGTACTCGGAGGGCGGATTCGCGTCCCGACGCCGACAGGCGATGTGTCGATGTCAGTGCCAAAAGGTTCGAATACCGGAACGACCTTGCGGCTGAGAGGGAAAGGCGCCCCCCGTCGCGGCGGCGGCCAAGGCGATCAGTTCGTGAAGCTGAAGGTGGTTTTGCCTAAATCGCCGGACCCCGAACTCGAGGCATTTGTCTCGAATTGGGAGAAGGGCAGGGAGTTCAATCCACGTGAGGACAGGACGTCATGAACAAGCAGGAGTTTCTGTCTTATTCGGGTCTCCAGGCACAGACGCTGGATATTTGGCTGGATCAGCAGTGGATCATTCCCGAAGAAACCGCCGCGGGCGTTCAGTTCTCCGATGTCGACGTTGCTCGTGCCCATCTTATCCATGATCTGAAAAACGATCTGGGAGCAAACGACGAGGGTATCGACGTCATTCTTCATCTGATGGATCAGCTTCACGGACTGCGCCGCGCGTTCGCGGAGTTGCAACGGGAGATTCAGAAGTCCTCACCTTAGGTGCGAGATTTGCAGCGCAGGCTAGTCACCGAAGCTGCGAGCTAAGCCGGGAGATCCAAAATGAGCGGAAGATTGGCCACGCTGGGACACGGCGAAATCGACTCCCTCATCCTGCAGGCGTTGGTGCGCAAGCTTGTCGCGAAGAATGTCCTCTCGCCAGATGATGTTCGCGCTCTATTGTTTGAGGCGGCGACACGCCTCGATCTCGTGGGCAGCAACCAGACGCCCCAGGCTGCGCAGATCATTGTTGAGGAAGACTTGGTGCCCGCGTTTCTTGGGGGATGATTTTCAATGCACGCTAACTCAATGAGGAGGACGTTGTGATGAAAGATCAGATCAAGGAAAACATGGAAGTCATCGGCGCTGATGGTGTCCACGTCGGTACAGTTGATCGCGTCGAAGGTGATCGCATCAAGCTCAAAAGAAGTGACAGCTTCGGGAAGCACGAGGGGCATCATCATTACATCGAGAGGGGGTTTGTCGCCGGCGTAGAAGGGGACAAGGTGCGCCTGTCCGCGAATGCGGACATTGCCGTAACTCTGGAGGAGGAGTCGTCGGGTCGGCCCGTCAGGCTGTGATGGATTCCTCGAGGCAGTCACGCGGGCCGCTCGTCTTCGACCCATCGCATTTCCGTTTTGGTGTGCCAATTAGGAAAGTCACCTCGATGCAACAGTATGATCTCTACATTAACGCGAAAAAGCCAGCCATCGGCCTCTACGTGCGCAAAGGGACAAATCTTCCGGATCTCGCCGACAAGGCTGATTGGGTTTTTGATGGCAGTGCTGCACAAGACCTGCTTCCTCCGAGCGTCATAGAGGGCGTAGCAGCTTCCGGACACGCCTTTCGGGACATGGATTAGCCGGTGGCGCGATCCGGTTTGTTCTTCCAAGAGCGCGGCGCATCGAGGTTCGCCGCGATTGGCAGCGATGGACCCAATATTCTGGCGTCGCGTGCTTGGCGCGGATACGATGTGACTTGCACTTTTGCGCGCCGTTCGATGAACTGGCGATGTGTTGCAAATGGCATCGAACGGATCGAGTATGGTTTCAAATTTGCCGCCTCCCGTGTCCCAGTCGGTCGCTGTCGGGCTTACGCGTGCGGCAATCTTCCTTGTCGTGACGATCAATCCGGGGCCATCTTCTGAAGAGGCCGTTCGCGGTCTGTGCGGCGATCTTTCCAGCCTGCTGCGCGGTGTGGGATTTCGCGATTTGAACGGACAGTTGTCCTGTATCATGGGGTTTGGCTCCGACGCCTGGGACCGGCTGTTCGGAACGCCGAGACCAAAGGACCTGCATCCCTTTCGTGAAATTCGTGGTGTGCACACCGCCGTTTCGACGGCTGGCGACATCCTCTTTCACATTCGTGCGGCGAGCATGGATTTGTGCTTCGAACTGGCAACGCACATTATGTCGCGGCTCGCCGGTGCGGTCGCCGCCGTGGACGAGGTGCACGGCTTCAAGTTTTTCGACGACCGCGATCTGATCGGTTTCGTTGACGGGACTGAAAACCCGGTGGGACAGGCTGCCGAACTGGCCGCCCTTGTCGGCGATGAGGACACCGCCTTTTCCGGGGGCAGCTATGTGATCGTGCAGAAATACCTTCACGACGTGGAGCGATGGAACAAGGTGCCCGTCGAGGAGCAGGAGAACATCATCGGCCGGCACAAGCTGTCCGATATCGAACAACCCGACTCCATGAAGAAACCCTATGCGCACAATGTTCTGACCTCGATCGAAGAGAACGGTGAGCAGCTTCAGATCCTGCGCGACAACATGCCGTTCGGCGAGGTGGGCAAGGGCGAATTCGGCACCTATTTCATCGGTTACGCGCGGTCGCCTCATCGCATCGAGAAGATGCTGGAAAACATGTTTGTCGGTAACCCGCCGGGCACTTATGACCGTCTGCTTGATTTCAGCCGTGCGGTAACAGGATCTCTGTTCTTTGTGCCGACAGCGACGTTTCTGGACGACGTTGGTGCCGAGGCGCAGCCAGTTGCGAAGGGCGGGACGAAAGAGGCTCCTGAGCCTCGGCTAAAATCGGATGCTCGTCCTGGCGATGGCTCACTCGGTATAGGATCCCTGAAGAAAGAGGCTGGACATGAATAATCTCTATCGGCACCTCGCGCCCGTTTCGGAGGGAGCATGGGAGCAAATCGAGCAGGAGGCGTCCCGCACCCTCAAGCGTCATCTGGCAGCACGCCGTGTCGTTGACGTTGTCGGCCCGAAAGGATTCGATTTTTCCGCGGTCGGGACAGGTCATGTCAAGCAGATCCCGGCGCCTGGCGAGGGAATCCAGACCACGCAACGCGAGGTAAGGGCGCTCGTTGAGTTACGTGTCCCGTTCGAACTTACGCGACAGGCGATCGATGACGTAGAGCGCGGTGCAACGGATTCGGACTGGTCGCCCGTCAAGGAGGCGGCGAGGAAGATCGCATTTGCCGAAGATCGCTCCGTTTTCAATGGATATGCTGCGGCCGGAATTCAAGGCATCCGCGAAGGCAGCAGCAATGCCGTTGTGACACTTCCGGGCAGCGTAAAGGGCTATCCGGACGCTGTGGCGCAAGCCGTCAGCCAATTGCGCCTCGCGGGCTGCGATGGACCATATGCACTTGTGCTTGGGGCGGGCGCATACGCAGCCGTGTCCGGCGGAAGCGACGATGGGTATCCGGTCTTTCATCATATCGAGCGTGTGGTGGATGGCGGGATCATCTGGGCGCCTGCCATTGAGGGCGGGTTCGTGCTCACCACGCGCGGTGGGGACTTCGAACTGGATATCGGTCAGGACTTCTCCATTGGTTATCTCAGCCATTCCAGCTCAGTTGTTGATCTCTATTTGCAGGAAACCTTCACGTTTCGGCAATTGACAGCCGAGGCGGCTGTTGCGCTTGTGACGGCAAAAAAATGATTGCGTGGCTCATTGTGGAGAGGATGGTGATACATGGCCGGTCAGATGGCTGTTGATCCCTCCCGTCCCCATGTCGTCATCGTCGGAGCCGGCTTCGGCGGGCTTGAGGCAACGCGGGGTCTTGCCGACGCACCTGTGCGCATCACGATCGTTGACCAGCGCAACCATCATCTGTTTCAGCCGCTGCTTTACCAGGTCGCCACCGCAACGCTCGCCACCTCGGAAATCGCCTGGCCTGTCCGTCATCTTGTCCGCAGGCAGGAGAATGTCACGACGCTGCTCGGGAGTGTCGCCGGCGTGAACGTCGAGGCGAAGCAGGTGATGCTGGACGGCGAGGAGCCGATCGCTTTTGATGTCCTGATTTTGGCGACCGGGGCCCGCCATGCCTACTTCGGTCACGACGAATGGGAGCCATATGCACCCGGGCTCAAGACGCTGGAAGACGCCACCAAAATCAGGCGGCGTATTCTGTCCGCGTTTGAGCAGGCCGAGTGGGAGACGGACGCGGCAGAGCGTGCAAAATTTCTGACCTTTGTCGTTGTTGGCGCAGGGCCGACCGGTGTCGAACTTGCAGGCACCATCGCCGAGCTCGCGCGCGACACGTTGAGAGGTGACTTTCGCAATTTCGATACAAGAAGCGCGAGGGTTGTTCTTATCGAAGCCGGACCTCGCATCCTCTCCAGTTTCAGCGAAGATCTGTCGGGCTATGCGCAACGGGCGCTGACGCGGCTCGGAGTCGAGATCAAACTGGGGCGCGCGGTTTCAAAGTGCGGAGAAGGCGGAGTCGAGCTTGACGGCGAATTCCTTGCCGCAAAGACCATCATCTGGGCAGCGGGAGTAGCTGCTTCGCCCGCCGCGGAGTGGCTGCATACACCGGCAGATCGTGCAGGCCGGGTTCTTGTGCAGCCTGACCTGACGGTGCCGGGACATCCGAACATCTTTGTGATTGGCGATGCCGCGCATGTTGAAACGGCGGATGGAAAGCTGATACCTGGCGTGGCACCGGCGGCCAAGCAGGAGGGGCACTATGTCGCGGAGGTGATTCGAGCGCGGCTGAAGGGTGGCAGCCCAGGTGCGCCGTTCGCGTATAGGAACGCGGGCAACCTCGCCACGATTGGGAAGCGCGCAGCCATTGTCGATTTCGGCTGGATCAAGTTGAAGGGCCGCATCGCCTGGTGGATGTGGGGTATCGCTCACATCTTCTTCCTGATCGGACTGCGCAATCGTCTTGCCGTCGCGCTGAGCTGGTTGTGGATCTATGTCAGCGGACAGCGCAGCGCTCGCCTTATTACGCAGGGCAACATCAGGAAGGGCGGGAACTAGACCCGTCCTATGCGCGGTGTTAACGGGTTCGAGGCGAAGCATGAAAGTCGCAGTGATGGGCGCCGGAGCCGTCGGTTGCTATTTCGGCGCGATGCTTGCTAGGGCGGGGCATGTCGTGACCTTGATAGGTCGGTCCCAGCATGTGGAGGCAGTCAAGCAGCACGGTCTGTTACTCGAACATCGTGATTTCAAGGACCACGTGCAGGTTGCCGCGACGACTGACGCCATCGGTGTTGCGGGCGCGGATGTCGTTCTGTTCTGCGTGAAATCGGCTGATACGGAAGCTGCCGGACGGCTGATCGCTCCGCATCTGAAGCGGGGTGCGGTGATCTTGTGCCTGCAGAACGGCGTCGACAACGCGGACCGCCTGCAAACGACGGTCGATCAGATTGCCGTGCCTGCGATCGTCTACGTGGCGGCTGAAATGGCTGGACCAGGTCACGTCAAGCATCATGGCAGGGGCGAATTGATTGTAGGGGCCTCTCCATCAAGCACTGATCTCGCTGCAACCTTCACACAGGCTGGCGTACCTACTGTGGTCTCTGACAAGGTTATCGATGAACTCTGGATCAAGCTGATCACGAACTGTGCGTACAATGCGCTGTCGGCGGTGGCGCAGTTGCCTTATGGGCAGTTGTTCGAGGTCAGCGGTGTAACTGAAGTTGTCAGGAGCGTCGTCGCGGAATGCACGGCGGTCGCATCGGCCCTGGGCGTTGCCGTGCCGGGAGACATCAGTGAAACCGTTCTGGCACTGGCCAACTCGATGCCAAACCAATGCTCATCCACGGCTCAGGATCTAGCGCGCGGCAAGAAAACCGAAATTGACTATCTGAACGGATATGTCGTGCGGAGGGGCGAGGAGCTTTCGATTCCGACGCCAACCAATCGGGCGCTTCTTGTCATGGTCAGGCTGCTTGAAGAAAAAGCCCGGCGAACGCTTCGGTGAGCCGGCTGCTGCTGTGTCGCCTGGCTTCCCGTGATCTTGTCGAGGTTTGGGAAGCTGCAGCGCGACTTCTTACTGGCTGGTTGGTGCAGAAAACAGGGCTGACGATCCGCGGATATCGGCTTTCCGTTCATGGATCCTCAACGAGGCCGCGGCGTCGTGAGCATGATGATCGCCTGGTGAGAGTTTGCTGTTGTCAGATCAAGACCCTTGCTGATATTGCGCGCATCACTCCTGCTGTTAACGAGAGGCGCGCAGAATGAATCAAACTGTTGGTATCGTCGGTATCGGGATTATGGGCACCGCAATGGCGCGTAACCTGCGCGAGTCAGGCTTTACCGTCGTTGGATATGATCCCGTGCCCGCGGCCTCCGCGCGCCTGAATTCGCTGGGAGGGCAGGCGCTGGCTTCTCCGCGCGCGGTTGCCGAAGCGGCGCCGATCACCATCATGTCCTTGCCGAAAGCCGAAGCGTTGACCGAAGTCATTGGCGGCGCCGATGGCGTCGCCAATGCGACAGGCACCGGGCAGATTGTCATCGAGTGCTCCACGTTGCCGCTGGATATCAAGCAGGCTGCGTTCGATGTCATGAAGAAGAGCGGCAAGGTGCTTCTCGACTGTCCGATCAGCGGCACAGGGGCTCAGGCGGTCGCAAAGGACCTTGTGATCCTGGGCAGCGGTGACAAGGCGGCTTTTGAACGCTGCGCTCCGGTTTTTGCCGGCATGTCCCGCGTGCAGCATTATCTGGGGCCGTTCGGGCGCGGGAGTATCATGAAGTATATCGCCAACCATCTGGTGACGATCCACAACGTCGCGGCGGCTGAGGCGATGGTTCTGGGCATCAAGGCCGGAATTGACCCCGCGATTGTCTACGATACGCTGGCGGATAGCGCAGGTACATCCCGCATGTTCCAGATGCGCGGTCCGCTGATGCGCGACGAGCGTTATGATGAACCGACTGCAACGATCCGCATGCAGCTTAAGGATATTGCAATCATCGACGCCTTTGCGGCCGGTCTCGACTGTGCCTTACCGGTTTATGCGGCGGCGTCGCAAGTTTATCACGCTGGCTCGGCGCTCGGGCGCCGGGAGCAGGACACCGCTGCGGTTTGTGCCGTGCTGGAAACCATGCATGGAATTGACCGGAAGACGCTCAAGCCGTAGAGCCGTCGGCGCTTCCTCTCATCCTTGAGCTTAAGTATCTTCGAAAGGTACGGCATGGCCGATCTGACAATCATGGTTGCGCCGAACGGCGCACGCAAAGGCCATGCGGAACATCACAATCTACCCCTGACAGCCGAAGCGATCGCAGCGGATGCGCTGGCGTGCAAGACAGCCGGTGCGCAGGCTGTTCATATGCACGTTCGCGATGCGGACGGGCGTCATACGCTTGATGCGTCACGCTATCTGGCTGCGACCGAAGCGGTGCGGCGGCTCGTTGGTCCGGAATTCGTTATCCAGATCACAACCGAGGCAGTCGGCATGTTCAGGCCCGATGAGCAGATCGCGGTGGTTCGGGCCGTTCGTCCCGAGGCTGTGAGCATTGCGACCAAGGAGTTGATCCCGGACGCGAGCGCGGAAGCCGCTGCTGCGGATCTCTACCGATGGGCCCATGAGCAGAAGATTGCAGTCCAGCACATCGTTTATGCTGCGAATGAATTTGATCATCTGCTCGATCTAATGAAACGCGGGATCATCCCCGGTCGCCGGCACTCCGTTATCTTCCCGCTTGGCCGCTATGCTGTCGCGCAGGAAAGCGATCCCGCTGAACTCGCACCGTTCGTTGCGAAAGTTCGCGACAACGGGGGTACCGAGCGGTTCGACTGGTGGGTTTGCGCTTTTGGTGCGTCTGAGACAGCGTCGCTGGTTGCGGCCGCAGCCATGGGCGGGCATTGCAGGATCGGTTTCGAGAACAGCTTCATGAATGCAGATGGCAGCCGCGCCGACAGCAACGCAGAACGCGTCCAGGATTTGCAGGCAGCATTGTGCGGAATTCATCGCCCGCGTTCGTCGCGCGCGCAGATACTGCGAGCGCTGGGCAGGCCAGATTAGGCTACCGCGAGGAGCCTAAAGGCCCGCTTCGCATCAGGAAATTCGAAATTTTGCAGGACGGATTGGCGCGCTTCACGCTTTGTGCGGCGCACTGCGCAGAGCCGTGCTTGCAATTCCGGCGACGTTGCGTTATTTATCAGGTGATAAAATAAAAAGCATCAATCAGTTTACGGGAGAGCAGGCATGAAAGTCCTTGGTTTCAACCACCTTTCCATCGGCGCGAAGAACCTCGAAGAGTCCGCCCGCTTCTATCAGACCGTGCTGGGCATGGAGTTGATCCCGACCTATAATTTCGGCTTCAAAACCAAGTATCTGCGTTGCGGTGATCTTCAACTGCACCTGTTTGAACTTGAGGATAGCGTCCCAGTGTATCAGCACTTTGCGCTCGATGTGGACGACTTTCATGCGGCTTATGAGAAAGCGAAGGCTATCGGAGCGCTCGATTCCTCGGCGTTTCGCAATTCCGTCAACGAGCTCCCCGACGGGTGTGTTCAGATGTACCTGCGTGATCCCGCCGGCAATCTGGTCGAGATCGACTGGCCGGATGTGAACACGCTGGACCGGTCGCGGATTCCGGAGATGAAACTGTTGTCCGAATTTGCGACGCAGGATGACGAAGGACTGAAGGCTTCGCTCTATCTCGATCGTCCGCATATCAAGCCGAATGCTCCGAGGAAAGCATCGGCGCGATAGTTTTAGGGAGGCGAGCATGTCGGGTACCGTTCATAAGCTTGGTCTGGACCGTCGTTCAAACGGTCAGGATGATGCATATTCGGAGATGCTGGAGCGTGCGCACGCGCTGGTTCCGAAATTGCGGGAGCGTGCTGCAAAGACGGAGGAAATGCGGCGCCTTCCTCCGCAAACCGAGCGAGAGCTTCATGAAGCCGGCCTGTTCAGGATTCTTCAGCCCAAGCGGGTGGGTGGCTCCGAGCTCGATTACGTGGCGCTGGTGGATTTCGCGGACGTCGTCGCACTTGCCGATGCGTCGGTTGCGTGGAATCTCGCGAATCTGGCCAGCCATCACTGGATGCTGGGTATGTTCGATGTGCGTGCGCAGGACCTGATCTGGAACGAGAATGTCGATGCCCTGATTGCATCGTCGTTCGTATTCCCTGCCGGCCGCGCCACGAAGGTCGCCGGTGGGTATACCCTGTCAGGCCGTTGGCCGTTCTCATCGGGCGTCGATTCCAGCAGCTGGAACATGCTGGCAGGCATCGTGTCGTCCGATGATGATGCGGATGGTGTGGAATACCGGATCTTCTTGCTGAAGCAGTCTGACTACAAGATTCTCGACACATGGAGTTCGACCGGCCTCAAGGGGACTGGATCCAACGATGTCGAAGCCAAGGATGTATTTGTCCCGGATTACATGACCCTTGCGGTCAGGGACGTTGGTGGTGGAGCGACACCCGGAAGCGCAGTGAATCCCGGTGCGCTTTACGCCTTGCCAGTCTTTTCACTGTTTCCGTTCGTTCTCTCGGGAGCAGGCCTGGGTAATGCCCAGGCCTGCCTTGATGATTACGTCGGGATCGCCAAGCATCGCGCCTCGACCTACAACCGCGCGAAACTGGGTGATCTGCAGACAACACAGATCAAGATCGCTGAGGCGTCTGCAAAGGTTGATGCAGCGCGTCTGATCATGCGCCGGACCTGCATTGAGGCGATGTCCGACGCCCGTCGCGGCGTCGTCCCCGACCTTTCGGAGAAAACCAGATACCGGCGCGACGGCGCATATGCGGTCAATCTGTGCACCGAAGCGGTTTCCACATTGTTTTCGGCGAGCGGCGCGCGGGGCCTTTACACGACTGGCGCTCTGCAGCGGCAATTCCGCGATGCCCATGCGATTAATGCACACATTGCGTTTAGCTTCGATGCATCCGGAACCAACTACGGCCGCGTCGCGCTTGATCTGCCGTCCGAAAATCTGACCCTTTAAGAGGTGCGGGTCATGGTTGCTGCTTCGCAGAATCCGGCCGACTTCAGGAACGAGCTTTCGAGCGACAGTTCATCGATTGATCCGCGCGATTTCCGGAACGCGCTGGGGGCTTATGCGACCGGCGTTACTGTCATCACGGCGGCGACGCCGGACGGCAAGCAGGCAGGCTTGACCTGCAATTCGTTCGCGTCGGTTTCGCTCAACCCGCCACTCGTGCTGTGGAGTCTGGTGACCTATTCGCCAAGCATGAGCATCTTTCAGAACGCGAGCCATTTTGCGGTCAACGTGCTGGGGGCGTCGCAGCAGGAGTTGGCGAAACAATTTGCCACGCGCGCCGAGGACAAATTCGCTGGGGTCTCATGGAAGCCCGGGTTGGGGGATGCGCCGGTCCTTGCGGATGCGGTGGCAACCTTTCAGTGTCGTAGTGCCGACCGCTATTACGGGGGCGACCACGTTATTTTCCTTGGTGCGGTCGAGGCTTACGATTACAACCGGGCAGAGCCGCTGCTGTTTGCACGCGGAAGTTTTGGTCACTTTGTTCCTGGGGCATAATCCCAGCGGGTCTTATGAAAAAGAAACCGTCACCATCGGTTGCGCGCGTCAAACAGAAGCGCCTGTCTCCCGAAGACCGGCGTCAGGAATTCGTCCGCAAGGCTACTGAGTTCTTTTCCGAGGAGGGATTCAACGGCGGTACGCGTGAACTCGCGCGCCGGCTGGGTGTGACCCAGCCGTTGCTCTATCGCTATTTCCCGAGCAAGGAAGAACTGATCAAGGAAGTCTATCGCAAGGTCTATCTCGAGCCGCTCGACACCGGCTGGGAGAAGCTCCTCACCAACCGGTCGCGCCCCATTCGCGAACGTCTGGTGCAGTTCTACGAAACCTATACCAATGTGATCTTTTCGCGGAAGTGGCTGAGGATCTATCTGTTCTCGGGCCTTAAAGGTCTCGACATCAACCGCTGGTATGTCGGCGTCGTTCGCGACAAAATCCTCACGCGCATCATCAAGGAGGTCAGGTTCGAGGCGGGTTTGCCTGCGCAGGCCAAGCCGACGGCATCCGAGATCGAAATGGCGTGGGTCTTCCATGGCGGTATCTTCTATTACGGCGTCCGAAGGTACATCTATGAGATGGAGCCGCTTCAGGAAAAAGAAGAAATGATCGCCAATGCGATTGATGGATACCTGGCCGGATTCACGCGCGTGTCCGGCAATAGCGCCAAGCGGCCGTCTGTGAAGTCAAACCGGTTCAATGCCGCCGCTGGCGACTGATCGCTGAATTGCCTCGAACGCCCGAACGTTCATCAGCATTTCTTCATGTGTGACGGGATATGGGCTCCCGCCAAGCGCAGCGCGCCCGAAAGCTTCGAGGTTGTCCCGCACCGCGGGGTGAGGCTGATAGTAAGCGGTTTCCGGTGAGCGATCGCGCTGGACGCGCGTGACATCCCAGCCCGTCGGATTTTCCGGATGGGTCCGGTCGCGGATTTCCATCCAGCCCTTTGATCCCAGCAGCGCCAGACGGCCCATGAAGGGTGTTGCAAGGACCGCGTTCAGCGTAGCCGTCGTGCGGTTCTCGAAGCCGATGGTGATTGAGAGCGTGTCCCCGTTTGCGAAATGGCTGCCGAGCGTGCCGAGCCGCGCCCAGACATGGGTGGGCTTTCCAAGGATCGCGATCGAAAGATCGACCAGATGAATACCGGTCGCCGACAGTGGGCCAACGGGATTCTCCGTATTCGACAGACGCCAGTTGTCCGGCGGCAGATTAAGGAACTTGTCCTGACTGAAATTTCCCTCCAGGACGAGCGCTTTGCCGAACTCGCCGTCTGCGAAACGCTTGCGCATTTCGATGACGGCCGGTTCGAAACGCCGCTCGTGCCCGATACCGAGCTGGACTTTCGCCTTTGTGACAGCGGCTATGGCGCGCTCTGCATCGGCTCCCGTCGTGCAAAGCGGCTTTTCGCAAAACACATGACGGCCGGATTTGGCTGCGGCCTCTATCTGTGCGGCGTGGCGATCCTGCGGAGTGCAGAGGATAACGGCGTCAATATCGGAGCGTGCCAGCGCATCCTCGAAGCGAGCGGATGTCTCGAGTCCTAATGCGGAACCCTTCGCGCGCATGGGCTCCAGCGGATCGATGCCCAGTACCGGTTTGATGACCTCGCTGCTTGAAAGATTGCTGGCAATGGTCTGTCCCCACCATCCCAGTCCGACAACGGCGGCTCGGATCATGTCTGCACTCCAGTCACGATTTTAAACTTTGGCCATCTGGCCGCGATACCAGTCGCCGATTTCGCTCGCGGTCATCAAGGCGACGCCGTCGTGGCCGATCACATAGTCGAGCAGTTGCTCAAGATACTTGATGCGGTGCGGAACGCCTGTGATGTAGGGATGAATCGAGATAGCCATCACACGGGCATTCTCGGCGCCTTCGAGATAAAGCCGGTCGAACTGGTCGATACACCGGCGCATGAACTGGTCCGACGCCATGTGCTGCAGCGCGTGGACGACAATGTCATTGGTTTCGACAGTGTAAGGAATCGTGGTGATCGGGCCGTGCGGGGTCTCAATGTCCTGCGGCAGATCGTCGATGACCCAATCCGCGACGTATTCGATCCCGTTCAGCCGGAGAAGATCGAGCGTGTCGTTGGTTTCCGTCAATCCAGGGCTTTCCCACGATCGTGGCGCCTTGCCGGCGAATTTTGCGATAGTGTCCACGGCGCGCTTGATGGCGTCGCCCTGATTGTCGAGCTTGTGCATCGGCCCTTGCAGGAAGCCGTGCCCCATGAACTCGAAACCGGCATCGCGTGCCGCGGCCGCGACACGCGGATACGATGTGCAGACGTTGCCGTTGATTGCCAGCGTGCCCGGAATGTTTCGGTCGGTCAGCGCTTTCAACTGGCGCCAGAAGCCCGCGCGCATTCCGTATTCATGCCACGCCCAGTTCGGCACATCGGGGAGCAGCGGCTGACCCATCGGCGGGCTGAGAACCGTGCGCGGCATCGCATTTTCGATCCGCCATTCCTCGACATTCAAGATGATCCAGACTGCCAGCTTCTTGTCGCCAGGAAGAACAAGTTTGGGGCGATCGATGAGAGCCTGATAGGGAACGCGATCAGTGAGGGTCAATGGAGATACCTGCTTTACCAATTACTCTGCGGCTCTGGCCTGCTTCGGCGAACCTGCGTTCACCAGCGGCAGGACTTTCTCCGCCGCAAGGATCATGGACCTGCGCCCGAGTTGGCGGTCTTTCCAGTCCTTGCCGGCATAGAGCAGCGTTCCGAATGTGCCGACCTCCTCCTGAAAAGCAAGAAGCTGATCGGCAACACTGTCCGGCGTGCCGGAGATGATCAGCTTGTCGCAGATCATCTCAAGGGTCACCTCGTCGTCCGGCTGATCGCGGCGCGTCTTGAACAGCTCGATGCGCCCGTTTTTCTTCAGCTTGGTGAACAGCGACCGATAATAGCTCACATAAGGACCGTTCGGATCAGTGGCATAGGCCTTGGCTGTTGCGGCATCGTCAGCCACGAACACGCTCTTGGCGACCCGCCAGTTTGCAGCGTCCGCAAGACGCCCGCCGCGCTCGCAGCCTTCAACGTATTTCGGCCAGTGGCTTTTGACCCATGCGGGCATTAGGAAGTTTGCCGAGATCGGGTCCCAGCCGCGAACTGCAGCCTCCGTGACGCCTTTGGAAAACGGTGCGACCGCGGTCACGACGATCGGCGGATGCGGCCGTTGCAGCGGGCGAGGGATGTAACCCTGGCCGATTTCCTTGATCTGCGTTCGTTGTGTGGACACCGTCCAGTACTTGCCCTGAAGGTTGTAGGGCGGCTCTCCCGACCAGATGCCAAGCACCTGATTGATTGCTTCGAGGAACATCTCGTTGCGGTTGAAATCGAGATTGCCGAACAGTTCGGCGTCGGACAGAAGTCCGCCGGGGCTGATGCCGAAAATGAAGCGGCCGTCGAGCATGTGGTCGAGCATTGCGATGGTGGCTGCGACCGTCGCAGGGTGGGTGTTGGGCATGTTGACGGTGCCCGTACCCAGCTTGATCTGTTTGGTCGCGGCAGCGATCCATGCCAGGAACGTCACGCAGGATGTAATGTTTTCGGCCTTGTCAGTGACGTGTTCTCCGACATAAGCCTCCGTGAATCCGAGCTCGTCCGCGAGAAGGAATGCGTCGCGGTCCTCGGCCAGAGATTGTCGCCAGTCCTTATCCAGCGGATGGATCGGCATGGTGAAAAAGCCCAGCTTCATTGCGCGTTTCCCGAGAAGGTTTGTGATTGGACGCAAGAGTAGCGATTGTGGGCTATTAGAAAAATGATTATTCTTACTCTCTCACATTAAGAAAGTTGATGGATGGTTTCACTCCGCCAGATCAGGTCCTTTGTCGCGGTCTATGAGGAGGGCTCGTTCACGTCGGCCGCGAGACGGGAGGGTGCGACCCAATCGGGTATTTCGCAGCATCTCAAACAGCTTGAGTCCGAGCTTGGAGCGGTGTTGCTCGAACGCAATGGGCGTGACGTCGAACCAACGTTGGCCGGGAAACTTTACTATCGCGAGTGCGTCGATGTTCTGAAGAAACTGGAGGCCGCGCAGCAAAGTGTCGCGGTCAATCATGTTCGTGGTGCGATCCGCGTGGGCTTGATGCCGACGTTTACCAGGTCGTTGCTTGCTCCCGCGCTCGACAGGTTTCTGGCTTCTGCCCCGGGCTCGGAGATCAGCGTTATCGAGGCCTATTCGGGGGTTTTGACCGACATGATCCTGAAGGGCGAATTGGATTTCGCCATCGTGCCGGCGTTTGAGGGCGCAACCGGGATATCGCATCGCCTTCTTGCCCGTGATCGTGAGATGTTTGTCAGCGCAAAACGGACCAAAAACAATCTAAAGCCGGTCAAGCTTTCCGATCTCGGGCCGCTCAAGGTGGTATTGCCCGGCCTGCAGAATACACGTCGTCGCAATATCGAAACATACTTCAGCGCCAATGGCGTTACTGTCGCGCAGCGGCTCGAACTCGACGCGATGATGGGTACGCTGCAATTTGTCGCAGCAACTGACTGGGTCGCGATTCTGCCGTTCGTGATGATGGTTTCGGACCTCGATGAGGGACGCTTCGATGTCAGGCCGCTCGATGATCCGCCGTTTTATTCCGAGTTCGTTCTGATCGAGCCGGCGCGCAAGATGATGTCTCCGGCGGCGGCCTTGTTCGCCGAAATCCTCAAAATGGAGGCTGAGCGCTCGCGTCTTGTTTTTGAGAAACGCGCTGGTGTGCAGCAGATATTGCGACGGCGCGTTGTTCGGACAGCGGGGCGCCGCTAGAAAATTTGTGCAGCGCGATAACGGTCGTTCAAAGCATTTCCCGGTTTGGAATTCCGTAACCTTGTCGTTGATTTGTCGTGCCCCGCCGGTCTGTGCTGAACCGGCGGATCGCACGGTTCTTCAATTGCCAGTGTCGTGACCTGTTCATCACCGCGAAATAATCGTTCGATAAACAACGCTTGACCTTTGATGTCTGGCATCCTCTAATAAAATCCAAGCCCATCATAAATTGTGGCGAGTGAGGGAGGTTGCCGGAATGAAAGCTTCGGCTTTCAGCTATACGCGTGCTTCAAGCGTCGACGACGCATTAGAGATACTTGCGTTGCACGGCGATCAGGCGAAGGTTTTGTCAGGCGGCCAGAGCTTGATGCCGGCCCTGAATCTCAGACTGTCGGCGCCGGCTCTGCTGGTCGATATCGGCGCGATTGCCGAGTTGCGCGGAATTTCGGTATCCGGCGGCGTTCTCAGAATCGGAGCGCTCACCCGGCATGTCGATACGTTGAAATCTCCGGACATCGCAAAACACGCTCCGCTTCTGACCGAGGCCATCGCGCACGTTGCGCACCCTGCGATTCGCAACAAAGGCACCATCGGCGGCAGCCTTGCGCATGCCGATCCCGCATCGGAACTGCCGGCATGCTCGATCGCGCTCGGTGCAACGATCGTGGTGCGGGGCAAGGGTAATGAGCGCCGCATCCCGGCGGCCGACTTCTTTACGGGAATCTACGAGACGTTGCTGTCGCCGGAAGAATTGCTGGTGGCTGTCGAGGTTCCTGTCGCAACTCCGAGCTCCGTCCACTTCTTTCACGAATATGCGCGTCGCAAGGGCGACTACGCCATCGTGGGATTGGCGGCATCCGGGGTCCTTGAGCGGGACGTGCTCACGGATCTCAGGCTCGGCTTTTTTGCGGTGGGTGACAAGCCGATGCTTGCAGGCGCATCAAAGCATCTCATCGGAAAGCCTGTAACGGCATCGATGCTTACCGATGCACAGGCTGCCCTCGATGAAGAGCTTGATCCGCAGGAGGATCAGCAGGCTTCGGTTTCCATGCGCCGCTATCTGGCGCGTCAGCTCATGGAGCAATGTGTCGTGACGTTGCTCGGGCGGCCCGATCTCGAAACGAGAAAGCTCGCATGACTGATCTGATGCCCATCTCGCTGACCGTGAACGGCGAGCGCGTTTCTGCTCATGTGCTTCCCCGGCTAAATTTGGCGGACTTTCTGCGCGAGCATCTGTCCCTCACGGGGACGCATGTCGGTTGCGAGCATGGTGTTTGCGGTGCGTGCACAGTTCGCGTGAATGGCGACATTGTGCGCGCGTGTCTGCTGCTCGCAGTGCAGGCCGAGAATGCGTCGGTCGAAACGATCGAAGGGTTGTCGGATAGCGGCGAGATTTCCGACTTGCAGGCTGCCTTCCAGGATCGGAACGCCCTTCAGTGCGGCTATTGCACGCCCGGAATGTTGATGGCTGCGCAGGACATCCTGATCCATGAGCCGCACGCCGACCGCGAGCAAATTCGCGAACACCTGTCCGGTAACTACTGCCGTTGCACGGGCTATCATGCGATTGTCGATGCCGTGGAAGCGACGGCGCGCGCACGTGCGGGGCGGGCGTGATGAACGATAGCCGCGAAAAGCAGCCCGCTCTTTCAGTTCTTGATCGCCCGAATTCGTATATCGGGAAGACCGTGCCCCGCCCGAATCTTGCCCGGCTGATGCGGGGGCGAGGCCAGTACGTCAGCGACATGAGTCTGCCGCGCATGGCGCATGCCGTGTTTCTGCGCTCGCCCTATGCTCATGCCAAGATTCTGAAGATCGACGCGACCGAGGCGAAAGCGATGCCCGGCGTGATCGCGATCGTGACCGGCGCGGAGCTCGCGAAGGTCATCTCGCCATGGGTTGGCGTCCTGTCACATCTCAAGGGCCTGAAGTCTGCGCCCCAGCATGCAATCGCCGTCGACCGGGCTTGCTGGCAGGGCGAAGCGGTGGCCGCCATCATTGCGACCAGCCGCGCGCTCGCCGAGGATGCCGCCGAACTTGTCTCGGTGGATTATGAAGAGCTCGTTCCTGTGACGGACATGCGCACGGCGCTCGACCCCGGTACGCCGGTGATTCATTCCGACCTGGGCGATAATCTGGCTTTCGAGCGCAATCTCGATGCCGGTGCTGTCGACCAGGCGTTCAGGGACTCGGATGAGGTCGTTGAGGCTGAGTTTGTTTTCGGCCGCCACACCGGAGTCACGCTGGAGCCGCGCGCTGTCGTTGCCGACTGGAACAGCGGCGACGAACGTCTGACGGTTTATTTGGGCACCCAGGCGCCGCATATGGTGCAGAACATCGCAGCCAAGCACCTCGGTCTTGATGAAGCGCAGGTTCGGGTTGTCTGCAAAGATGTCGGCGGATCGTTCGGCATCAAGGTCCACATCTATGCCGACGAGATGGCGACTCTTGCGCTGTCGAAGCTGCTTAGTCGTCCGATCAAGTTCGTTGCGGATCGGGTCGAGAGCTTTAATACGGATATTCACGCTCGCGATCACATCTGCAAGGCGCGTATTGGTGTTAGTAAAGACGGAACCATCAACGCATTCGAGATCGATGATGTTACGGGTATTGGCCCGTATTCGATGTATCCGCGTACCAGTGCCATCGAAGCCAATCAGGTTGTCAATCTGGTCGGCGGACCGTACACGACGCAAAACTACAGGGCGCGGACCCGGGTGGTTTTCCAGAACAAGAACGTCACCTGTCAGTATCGCGGCGTCGGGCATCCGATTGCATGCTCGATCACGGAAGGGCTTGTCGATCTCGCGGCGCAACGGATCGGGATGGATCCGTTCGAGATTCGGCGGCGCAATCTGATCCCTGACGATGCCTATCCGTGCGGCTCCCCGTCGGGCCTGAAGTTCGAGGCGCTTTCTCATCACGCGTCCCTCGACAAACTGTACGCAATGATGAATTACGACGCACTGCGGACCGAGCAGGCGGAATTGCGCAAGCAGGGTATCTATCGCGGCATCGGAATCGCCAGTTTCATCGAAGTGACTAACCCCAGCGCGGCATTTTATGGCGTTGGCGGCGCGCGGATTTCATCGCAGGACGGCGTCGCGGTCCGTTTGGACGCGACTGGCCGCGTGATTTGCCAGACCAGTATCACTGAGCAGGGGCAGGGATCAGAGTCTCTTACTGCGCAGATCGTCGGCAGCGTGCTCGGCGTGTCGATGGAGCGCGTGCGCGTTATCCTCGGCGATACCGATAACACGCCCTATGGCGGTGGCACCTGGGCGTCGCGTGGTGCCGGTATTGGTGGCGAAGCCGCGCTGCAGGCGGCCAAGATCCTGCGCAAGAACATTCTCGATGTTGCAGCTGCTATCTTGCAAGCCAAGCCGGAAGATCTCGATATCGCCGGCAACGCCGTCGTTGATGCTCAAGGGGCCCAGACGCGCATTGAGTTGCACGAGCTCGCCCGTATCGTTTATTTCCGGCCTGATACCTTGCCGCCGGGCTTCCAGCCGGAGTTGATGGCGACCCGCCATTTCGTGCCGCGGGAGTACCCATTCGCCTTCACAAACGGCATTCAGGCATCGTGGCTTGAGGTCGATACCCGGACCGGCTTTATCAAGTTGCTCAGGCACTGGGTGGTGGAAGACTGCGGAACGATCATCAATCCGCAGCTTGTGGACGAACAGATTCGCGGCGGTGTGGTGCAGGGGCTTGGTGCCGCGCTTTATGAGCACTGCATCTATGATGAACGCGGGCAGCTCACCAACGCGAACATGGCGGACTATCTGGTACCGATGTCTGGTGAAATGCCGGATATCGATGTCGGGCATATCGTCTCGCCGACGCTGGAAAGCGAACTCGGTGCCAAGGGAGCCGGGGAAGCCGGGACTGCAGCGGCGGCTGCTGTTGTTGCCAACGCCGTGAATGACGCGCTTTCACCGTTCAATGTCACCGTTGCCGAAATTCCGCTCACTCCGCGCGTTATTCTCACCGCTCTCGGACGCATCTGATCAACGTCACAACAATATCAACCTCGGAGGAATACATGGCCAAGAAAACGACTGGTTCGAACTCGATTTCGCGTCGCCGTCTGCTTACTACAGCCAGCGCCGGCGCTGTTCTGGCGGCGTCGCCGTTTCGTATCAATCTTCTCCAGGCGCAGGAAGCGACCATCAAGGTCGGATTTCCCGTTCCATTGACCGGACCATACGGCACCGAAGCGCAGGATCAGGTTCGTGCGGCGGAAGTCGCTATTGCCGAGTTCAACGAAGGCGGCGGTCTTAATGGCCGCAAGGCCGAACTGCTCGTCCGCGACGACAAGCTCAATCCCGGTGAAGCGGCAACCCGCACGCTCGAGCTGATCGAAAAGGAGAAGGTCAACTTCATCGTCGGGAGTCTGTCGGCGTCGGTTCAGCTTGCGGTGAACAACGTCACCAAGGAGCGCGGGATCATCTACAATTCAATCAGCCAGTCGGACGAAATCAACGAAGCGAAAGACTTCAGCAAATACACGTTCCACGAGGCGCTCACGCCACACCTGACCGCCGGCGCTGTTGGACGCTATGCGTTCTCGAAATTCGGCAAGAAGGTCGCGTTCCTCACCGCTGACTATGCCTACGGCCACGAAATGGTGCGCGGTTTCCAGGAAGCCGGAAAGGCATTCGGAATTGAGAGCCTTGTCGATATCCGCCATCCGCTCGGCACCACGGACTTCTCCGCGCTGCTGCCGCGTATTCAGGCGCTGAAGCCGGACATTCTCGTCATCAGCAATTTCGGCCGCGATCAGCAGATCGCGCTGAAGCAGGCGACCGACTTCGGCATGAAGAAGAGCATGAAGATCGTTGCGCCGATCCTGCTTTATACCGGCCGGATTGCCGCCGGCGCACAGGCGTTCGAAGGCGTTGTCGGTGGAACCTCGTACTACTGGGGTATCGAAGACAAGGTCGCGTCCGCAAAGGCGTTCAATGATCGTTTCCGCAAGATGCATGGCGGCAAGGTGCCGTCGGATTACGGCGCGCTCGGCTATGCTGGCGTCAAGACGCTGCTGATGGGAGCGAAGGCGGCCGGAAGCCTCGATACCGACAAGGTTATCGCCGCGGTCGAGGCATTGAAGTACGATTACTACAAGGGCCCGGAATACTATCGCAAGTGCGACCACCAGGCCGTGCAGTCGGTTCTCATTATCGAGTCAAAGTCGAAGCCGGAGAAGGGCGATTCCGACGTGTTCAACGTGCTGGCGACCGAAGAGCCAAGCGAAAAGAACCTGCGCACCTGCGAAGCGCTCGGCCACAAGTCCTGATCTGTGAACTAGCAGACGCGCGTCCGCCGCGGACGCGCGTCTCACCTGGAGATATCTATGGCCGGCATGAGCTTTGATCTGATCGCCCTGCAACTCTTCACGGGGCTGGCGCTCGGCGCGATCTATGTGTTGTTCGCCATCGGCTTGTCGCTGATTTTCGGCATGCTGACCGTGGTGAACTTTGCGCATGGTGCCTTTTATATGGTCGGCGCTTATGTCGGGTTGTTCCTTCTCTCGCTGGGAGGGAATTTCTGGCTGTGTCTGGTTGCCGTCCCGCTGATTGTCGGAACCATGGGGCTTGTCGTCGAGCGGTTCCTGATCCGTCCGCTCTATGGCCGTGGCATCGACTACCCGTTGCTCCTGACGTTCGGTCTGAGCTACGTGATGGTCGAACTTGTGCGCATCGCGTTCGGCAAGAGCGGCTACCCGTTCGATACTCCGGAGCTTCTTCAGGGTGCAGTGAATATCGGCGTTGGATATTTCCCGCTGTATCGTCTGTTCGTGATCGGCATTGCGGCTGCCGTTCTGCTTGGCCTATGGCTCTTCCTCGAGCGGACAAGCTTCGGTCTGATCATTCGCGCCGGCGCTCGCGATCCACAGATCGTTCGTGTGCTTGGTGTCAATGTGGCGCGGGTCTGGCTGTTCGTATTCGGCATCGGCTCGGGAATCGCCGCGCTGGCCGGGCTTCTTGCTGCACCCTTGCAGGGTGTTATCCCCGAAATGGGAGCGACCATCCTCGCCGAGGCCTTCGTCGTCACGGTCGTCGGCGGTATGGGATCGATCGGGGGCGCGGTTATCGCCGGTCTGCTGGTTGGTGTGGTCGTCAGCATGACCTCGCTGTTCGCACCCGAGATGGCCAAGGTTTCGATTTTCGCCCTGATGGCAGTTGTTCTCCTCATCCGTCCGCAAGGCTTCTTCGGCCGTGCGGGTCTTATGAGCTGAGGCGGGTATTAAAGAGATGAATGAAATTTCTCAGACCTTGACCCAGCCGGCCGTTGCTTCGGCAAGCTGGTTCGATTTCGCCAAGCGCAACCGCGCGATTCTGGCGAGCATTTTCGTCCTGGTGTTTCCGCTGGTGATGCCGTTCACGGCACTGGCGGTGAACATCCTGATCTACGGGCTCTATGCCGTCGGCTTCAATCTGCTGTTCGGATATCTTGGCCTGCTGTCGTTCGGTCACGCCGCGCTGTTCGGCACCGGTTCCTATCTGTGCGGTATCGCCATCGTTCATTTCGGGTGGCCATGGTATGTCGCGATTGGAATGGGCGTTCTCGGCGGCACCGTTATGGCCGCCGCGATCGGTTCGCTGGCGATCCGCACCCGTGGAATCTACTTCGCCATGGTCACGATGGCGCTGTCGCAGTGTGTCTTCTATCTATTCTATCAGGCGGTGGACTGGACCGGCGGCGAAAACGGTTTGCGCGGGATCAACGTTCGCGTGGTCGATATCCTTGGCTACAAGTTCGACTTTATCAATCCGCTGACGCGCTACTATGTTGTCGCGGCATTCGTCATTATGGCGCTGTTCGTGCTATCGCGGATTCTTGCATCGCCGTTCGGCGCTGTGATCGAGGCTGTTCGCGAGAACGAGGCGCGGGCGCGGGCATCCGGTTATAACGTGACGCTGACACGGCTGATCACGTTCATCCTGTCCGGTGCGTTCTGCGGACTGGCCGGCGCCTTGATGGCGTTGCATCTGTCCATTGTGCCGATTGAAATCCTGCACATCGAGACCTCAGGCATGGTCGTCATGATGTCTCTGCTGGGCGGCATGGGTACTTTCTTCGGTCCGTTCGTGGGCGCTGCTGTTTTCCTGTTGCTGGAGAACCTGGTGTCGCTGTGGACTGTCCATTGGCAATTGATCGTTGGCGCAGTGTTCATGATCTGCGTTCTGTTTTTCCCGGCCGGTATCTGGGGCACGATCTTGAAGCGGATCAACAAATGACGACTTCGACAGATACATCGCAGGTCATCCTGCGCACCACCGGCGTGAGCAAGTCGTTCGGGAAGTTCGTGGCCCTGAACAACATTTCCGCTGAGTTTTCGCGCAATGCGATCACATCCATCATCGGCCCGAACGGCGCCGGCAAAAGTACCTACTTCAACCTCTTGTCAGGCGCGTTTCCTCCGTCCAGCGGCAAGGTCGAGTTCGAGGGGCGCGATGTGACGAACATCGCGCAGCACGAATTCGCGCATATGGGCATCGCGAAGTCGTTCCAGATTACGAACGTGTTCCCACTGCTGACGACCCGGGAGAACGTGCGCGTCGGGTTGCAGGCCTTTGTGTCCCGCTACGATATCTGGCGTCCGCGTTCCAGGCTCCCCGGTTTGATTGAAAAGGCGGATGCGCTGCTCGCGCTGGTCGGCCTTTGGGATCGCCGCGAGCGTCTGGCGAAGGAGTTGGCGCACGGCGAGCAGCGTGCGCTTGAGATCGGGATGGCGCTGGCAGCCAACCCGCGACTGCTGCTGCTCGACGAGCCGACGGCGGGAATGAGCCCGGAAGAAACCCGCGTGATGATGGATCTGATCGTCAAACTGTCGAAGGAGCGTACCGTCATTCTGGTCGAGCACAAGATGAAGCTGGTGATGGGGATCAGCGACCGGGTACTCGTGCTTCACCACGGTGAACTGCTTGCGCAGGGAACTCCGACCGAAGTCCGCCAGAATGAGCAGGTCAAGCGGGTCTATCTTGGCCAGCGGGAGCACTGAAGCGATGTTGCGCGTCGAAAATCTGAACTCCTGGTATGGCGCAAGCCACGTGCTGCAGGACATCGGCCTTGAAGTGAACAAGGGCGAGATCGTCTGCCTGATCGGCCGCAACGGCGCGGGCAAGACCACGACCCTGAAGTCGATCATTGGCTTGCTCGACAAGACACGGGGATCGGTCACGTTCAAGGGCAAGGAAGTCCTGGGCCAGCCCGCGCATGTCCGCTTCGGTCTCGGTCTGGCGTATGTGCCGGAGGAGCGCCGCATTGTGCAGGGGCTGACCGTGCGCGAGAACCTTCGGCTTGGCCTCGTTGCATCGCCGGAGAAGAAGGAAGAGGTTCGCCGCATTGCGCAGATCGCCGAGATTTTTCCGCGTCTGGCAGAGCGTCTGGATCAGGAAGCCGTCACGATGTCCGGCGGCGAACAGCAGATGCTGGCGATTGCACGCGCGATGATTTCGAAGCCCGACCTCATCATGCTGGATGAACCGTCCGAGGGCATCATGCCGGTGCTTGTCGATGAGATGTTCGAGTTGTTCCGCAAGATGAAGTCGGAAGGCACGACGATTCTGCTGGTTGAGCAAAACGTCGAGCTGGCACTCGATATCGCCGATCGCGCCTATGTGCTGGACCAGGGGTCCGTTGTCCATCACGCGACCGCAGCCGCGTTGCTGGCCGACGACGAAATCAAGGAGCGTTACTGCTCGGTGTAGCCCGGAAAGGCTACCCTGGCCTTCGCTCGTCAATTAAATTATCATTCGATAAATAAAATAAGGAACAGGAACATGAAAGTCGATAGAGCCGCTATTTACGAAGCCGCCAAGAAGCTCTCGAACTGGGGCCGTTGGGGCGCCGACGACCAGATCGGGACGCTCAACAATGTGAGCCCTGAAGACGTTGTCAACGCTGGCAAGTTGATCAGAAAGGGGAAGGTGTTTGCGCTCGGTCTTTCATTGAAGGAGCCGATTCAGTCGGGACTGTTCGGTGGCCGCTGGAATCCGATCCACACCATGCTGGCGACCGGCACTGACGCCGCAGCCGGCAACCAGGACGTTCCTTCGCCGTATCTGCGTTACGCCGACGACGCAATCAACATGCCTTGCCAGGCTTCGACGCAGTGGGATGCTCTCTGCCACATCTTCCTCGATGACAAGATGTATAACGGCTTCGATGCCAAGCTGGTCGATGCGCGCGGCGCGAAGAAGCTCGGCATCGAGCACGTGCGCGACAAGATGGCGGGCCGCGGCGTGCTACTCGATGTCGCCCGGTTCAAGGGCGTCGAGTCGCTCGATGATGGTTATGCAATCACCAATGCGGATCTGGATGCCTGCGCGAAACAGCAGGGTGTGGAGATCCGCAAGGGCGATTTTGTGATCGTTCGCACTGGTCATCAGGAGCGTTGCCTGAAGAAGAAGGACTGGTCGGGTTACGCCGGTGGCGATGCGCCGGGCATGGCGTTCGAAACCTGTTACTGGATTCGCGAGAAGGATATCGCGGCGATCTGCACCGACACCTGGGGCTGCGAGGTCCGTCCGAATGAGACCAATGAGGCCAACCAGCCGTGGCACTGGGTGGTGATCCCGGCCATCGGAATCTCCATGGGCGAGATCTTTTATCTGAAGGAACTGGCGGAAGATTGCGCGCAGGACAAGGTCTATGAGTTCTTTTTCGCGGCGCCGCCGATGCATTTGCCCGGCGCGGCCGGATCGCCGATCAATCCTCAGGCAATCAAGTAACGAGGAGATATCTGATGGCAAAGTATCTCAAGCGCAGCCGCGACGCTGCCCAGCGGGCCGAAGACGATACGAAAGTCCGTGCGGCTGTTGAAGGAATTCTCGCGGACATCGAGAAGCGCGGCGATGATGCAGTTCGTGAACTGTCGGTAAAGTTCGATCAGTGGGACCGCAAGGACTACCGGCTGACCGATGCGGAAATCAAGGATTGCGTCGGGCAGTTGTCCAAACGGAACATCGACGACATCAAGTTCGCACAGGAGCAGGTGCGCAATTTCGCGCAGCACCAGCGCGATGCGATGAAGGATGTCGAGGTCGAGACGTTGCCGGGCGTCGTCCTGGGTCACAAGAACATTCCGGTCAATTCCGTCGGATGTTATGTGCCGGGCGGCAAGTATCCGCTGCTGGCATCCGCACATATGTCGGTGATCACCGCGAAGGTTGCCGGCGTCTCGCGCATCATCACCTGTGCGCCGCCGTTCCAGGGCAAGCCGGCCCCGGCCATCGTCGCTGCGCAGCATCTGGCGGGGGCGGACGTGATCTATTGCCTCGGCGGCATTCAGGCCGTCGGTGCCATGGCGATCGGAACGGCATCGATTGCGCCGGTCGATATGCTGGTGGGGCCGGGCAATGCCTTCGTGGCGGAAGCCAAGCGGCAGCTCTATGGTCGCGTCGGCATCGACCTCTTCGCCGGACCGACTGAGACGCTTGTCATCGCCGACGACACGGTAGACGGCGAGATGTGCGCTACAGATTTGCTTGGACAGGCTGAACACGGCCCGAATTCGCCCGCAATCCTGCTCACCAACTCCGAGAAGCTTGCGCGCGAGACCATGGCGGAGATCGAGCGCCTTTTGAAGATTCTCCCGACCGGCGCCGTCGCGGCGAAGGCGTGGGAAGACTATGGTGAAGTGATCGTCTGCGAGTCCGAAGAGGAGATGGTGACGGAGGCCGATCGAATTGCCTCCGAGCATGTGCAGGTGATGACCCGTGATCCGGACTATTTCCTGAAGAACATGACCAACTATGGCGCCTTGTTCCTCGGACCGCGGACCAACGTGGCTTACGGCGACAAGGTGATTGGCACCAACCACACGCTCCCGACCAATAAGGCGGCGCGCTACACTGGCGGTCTGTGGGTCGGCAAGTTCCTCAAGACCGTGACTTATCAGCGTGTCCTGACCGACGAAGCCTCCGCCATGATCGGCGAATACTGTTCGCGCCTGTGCATGCTGGAAGGTTTCGTGGGCCATGCCGAGCAGGCCAATGTCCGCGTCCGGCGCTATGGCGGGCGAAACGTCCCGTATGCGAGCGCGGCGGAATGAGCGGCTTGCCGACAACACCAGCCTTCCGACTCGACGGGCGGCGGGCGCTGGTCACCGGGGCGGGCCGAGGTATCGGGCTCGCGGCGGCGACAGCTTTGGCGGAAGCAGGTGCACATATCACGCTGTGCGCTCGCACCGCCAGTGAGATCGATGACGTTGCCGTGGCACTTCGCAAGAAGGGCTTCTCGGCGGATGCGCTTGCGCTCGATGTGACGGACATTGTGGCATTTCGTGCGGCGGTCGAAGCTCGCGAGCCGTACCATGCCTTTGTCAACAACGCCGGCACCAACCGCCCGAATTCCTTCACCGATGTGCCGGTGGAGGACTTTGACGTTGTCATGAACCTGAATGTGCGGGCGGCTTACTTCGCTGCGCAGTCCGTTGCCCGCAAGATGATCGCGGCCGGAGTGTCAGGTTCGATCATTAACATGTCGTCCCAGATGGGCCATGTCGGTGGCGCTAACCGTTCGCTTTACTGTGCGTCGAAGTGGGCGATGGAAGGTTTCTCGAAGGCTATGGCGCTTGACCTTGCTGCCAGCAAGATCCGCGTCAACACGCTGTGTCCGACCTTCATTGAAACGCCGATGACGAGGCCTTTCTTTGAAAATGCGGCGTTCAAGGAAAGCGTATTGCAAAAGATCAAGCTCGGGCGTCTCGGTACGGTCGAGGATCTGATGGGCGCGATTGTCTTCCTCGCCAGCGATGCGTCAGCACTGATGACGGGATCGTCCTTGATGATCGACGGTGGATGGACAGCCGACTAGCCATTGGTCTGTTCACCGCGCTGCTATGGCATATGTAAAGGCGCGGCGTCGTAGATCTGAATTGTCGACGATACCGAAAGTAAGCCGCGCAGGGTTTTGACGAAGTTGCGGGACGCTGGCACCTGAAAGTGCGCCAGCAGAGCCTCTTTATCGGCCCATTGCTCGATAAACACAAAGCGAAGCGGATTGTCGCAATCGATCTGCACGGCATGCGATATGCAGCCGGGCTCTGTCCGCGAGCGGTGAACATGTTCCAGGCTCAGCCTGCGGACCTCGTCAAACGTTTCAGGCTTGGCGATCGCGTCTCCAGTCACGACAATCATGTGTCTCCCCCAAGGCGTTTTCTAACCAGAGCGGCTTTTCCCGGCGGTGGATAGCCAGGGAGCCTAATCGATTGGGGCGGGCATGGAAAAGCGGCGCGGTGTTGTTTCATCGCGCCGTCAGATTCCACCAGGGCGTGGACCGTAGATATTAAGCCTTGGCGACCTCGTGATTGGCCATTGTTTCCAAGGCTTTCACCATCGCGGAGTGATCCCAGGCCTTGCCGCCGTGGGCAACGCAGGAATTGAAGAGCTGCTGGGCTGTCGACGTATTTGGCAGAGACAGGCCGAGCGCTCGCGCTCCGTCCAGGGCGAGGTTGAGATCCTTCTGGTGCAGTTCGATGCGGAAGCCGGGGTTGAACGTGCGCTTGATCATGCGCTCCCCGTGCAATTCGAGAATGCGCGACGTGGCAAGTCCTCCCATCAGCGCCTGCCGGACCAGCGTTGGGTCTGCGCCCGCCTTGGAGGCGAACAGCAGACCCTCGGCGACGGCCTCGATAGTGAGCGCGACGATGATCTGGTTGGCGACTTTGGTGGTCTGACCGTCACCGTTACCGCCGATCAGGGTGACGTTCTTGCCCATCTTCTCGAACAGCGGTTTGACGGTATCGAATGCGCTTTGTGGCCCACCCACCATGATGGTCAGCGATGCAGCCTTCGCGCCGACTTCACCGCCGGAGACCGGCGCGTCCAGATAATCAGCGCCTTTCGCATTGACTTTTTTTGCAAATTCCTTCGTTGCGATCGGTGAGATCGAACTCATATCGACAACCACTTTGCCCTTCGAAAGCCCTTCGGCAACACCGCCTGCACTGAACAGTACAGATTCAACGTCCGGCGTATCCGGCACCATGACAATCACGACGCTGGCCTTCTCGGCGATTTCCTTGCCTGACTTGCAGGCGGTGGCACCTGTAGCAACAAGGTCTTTCGCGGCGGCGGATCTCTCCAGCACAAACAGGCGGTGTCCGGCAGCCTGAAGATGGCCCGCCATGGGCCGCCCCATGATGCCCAATCCGATAAAGCCGATATCGGTCATTCCTTATCTCCCTGCTTATTCTTGATTATGCATCGACCGTATGCGGTTCGTACCACCCAAGACCTTCGAGGGTGGTGGTCTTCGGCTTGTATTCACAGCCGATCCAGCCACGATACCCGATCTCGTCGAGATGGCGAAACAGGAAGGGATAGTTGATTTCGCCGGTGCCAGGTTCGTTCCGGCCGGGATTATCCGCCAGCTGGATGTGCGCGATACGGCCGAGGTACTTTTTCATGGTGGGGGCGAGGTCACCCTCCATGATCTGCATGTGATAGATGTCATATTGAACAAAAAGGTTCTCGGACCCGACCTCCGAAATGATCTGGATCGCCTGTTCTGTTCCCTTGAGGAAGAAACCGGGAATGTCGCGGGTGTTGATCGGTTCGATCAGCAGTTTGATACGTTGCTTTGCAAGCTCATCGGCAGCGTAGCGGAGGTTTTCCACGAACACGGCGCGAAGCTCGGATGGATCGGCGCCGGCCGGCGCAATGCCGGCAAGGCAATTCACCTGGCGGCAGTCCAGCGCCTTGGCGTATTCGATCGCTCGATTTACGCCGTCCCGGAATTCAGCGATGCGATCGGGAAGGATCGCGATCCCGCGTTCGCCTGCGCCCCAGTTCCCGGCGGGCAGATTGTGCAACACCTGGGTGAGGTCGTGCTGTTGCAATTGCTCCCCGAGCACCGCTTTTTCGAATTCATAGGGAAACAGGTACTCCACGCCCGTGAACCCGGCAGCTTTCGCTGCCGCAAAGCGTTCGATGAACGGTAACTCGTTGAAGAGCATGGTCAGGTTGGCTGCGAACTTTGGCACACGGAATGTCCTTTTTTGTTTGTCTTGTTGCTAGACCGGCAGCAGTTTGCCGCGCGATGTCTTCTCCGGACTTGGTGGCGTGTCATCAATCGGCAAGTCGAGCACTTCCTCGAATTCGACGATGTTGTCGATCTCGGTCCCCATCGCGATGTTGGTGACACGCTCGAGGATGAATTCGACCACGACCGGAACACCGTATTCCTCCATCATTTCGCGCGCCGTGGCGAACGCGGCTTGCGCATCTTCGGGATGGGTGACGCGGATCGCCTTGCAGCCGAGCCCTTCGGCGACGGCAACATGATCGACGCCGTAGACACCAAGCTCGGGCGCGTTGATGTTTTCGAACGAAAGCTGCACGTGGTAGTCCATGTCGAAGCCGCGCTGCGCCTGACGGATCAGACCCAGATAGGAATTGTTCACGACGACATGGATGTAGGGCAGCTTGAACTGCGCGCCGACGGCAAGCTCCTCGATCAGGAACTGGAAGTCGTAGTCGCCGGACAGAGCGACGATCTCCCGGTTCGGATCGGCGGCGCGAACGCCCAGCGCGGCGGGCAGCGTCCACCCGAGCGGGCCGGCCTGACCGGCGTTGATCCAGTTGCGCGGTTTATAGACGCCAAGGAATTGCGCGCCGGCGATCTGGGACAGGCCGATCACGCTGACGTAGCAGGTATCGCGGCCGAACGCCTTGCTCATCTCTTCATAAACGCGCTGCGGCTTGATCGGCACGTTATCGAAGTGGCTCTTGCGCAGCATGGTGCGCTTGCGGTCCTGAACGGCCGCGGGCCACGCCTGGCGCTCTTTGAGCTTTCCGGCCTTGCGCCACTCCTTCGCCACCGTGACGAACAATTCAAGCGCGGCTTTGGCGTCCGACACGATGCCGAAATCCGGATTGAACACGCGGCCGATTTGTGTGGGCTCGATATCCACGTGCACGAACGTGCGGCCCTTGGTGTAGGTTTCGACGGAACCGGTGTGGCGGTTGGCCCAGCGGTTGCCGATGCCGAGCACGAAATCCGCCTCCAGCATGGTCGCATTGCCATAGCGGTGGCTGGTCTGAAGGCCGACCATACCGGCCATCAAGACATGATCGTCCGGGATGGCGCCCCAGCCCATCAGCGTTGGCACCACGGGAACATTGACGATCTCGGCAAACGCCACGAGAAGGTCAGACGCGTCGGCATTGATGACGCCGCCGCCCGCCACGATCAGCGGGCGTTCGGCAGCGTTGAGCATTTCAAGTGCTTTCTCGACCTGCTTGCGCGTTGCGGCCGGCTTGTAGACGGGAAGCGGCTCATAGGTCTCGTCGTCGAATTCGATCTCGGCGAGTTGCACATCGAGCGGCAGGTCGATCAGCACCGGGCCGGGGCGCCCGGAGCGCATGATGTGAAATGCCTGACTGAAGACCCGCGGCACAAGCGCCGGTTCGCGGACGGTAACTGCCCACTTCGTAACCGGCTTGGCGATCGACTCGATGTCGACGGCCTGGAAATCTTCCTTGTAGATGCGGGCGCGGGGAGCCTGTCCGGTGATGCACAGGATCGGAATCGAGTCCGCGATGGCTGAATAGAGTCCTGTGATCATGTCGGTGCCGGCCGGACCTGAGGTGCCGATGCAGACGCCGATATTACCTGCCTTAGCCCGCGTGTAGCCTTCGGCCATGTGCGAAGCGCCCTCAACGTGGCGCGCGAGAATGTGATTGATCGATCCGCGTTTTTTGAGCGCCGAGTACAATGGATTGATCGCGGCGCCCGGAACGCCGAACGCGCACACGACGCCTTCCTTCTCAAGGATACGCACCGCCGCATCGATTGCCCGCATCTTCGCCATGTCACACCTCGAATGGTTAGGTTCGGATACGATCATCGCGACGTGTGGACGCTAGCTCAACGGCATTGAATTTGTTTCCCGCGATATGATGCCCGTGCAAAAATCTCTCGCGCGATCAAATGCCTAGGATGAAGCAAAAGTGAAAACAGCTTTGCGCAGATCGCGTGGTGCGGTCAGCTTTTGCGTGCAGCAGGCGGCATGACGCCGCCGAGGGCAACCGTCAGTTCGGCCGCCACGTCGCGCACGATGTTACCGATGACCGGCAGGCGCTCATCAGTGAAGCGGGAGGTCATGCCGGAAACTGAAATCGTGGCGAGTGGCTCACTGCAATCGTTGTAGACCACGGCGGCAACGCATCGAAGTCCAATGCGGGCTTCTTCGTCATCCACCGCATAGCCTTGCTTCCGGATCGTTTGGAGCGCCTTGAATAGTTCGCCAGGCCGCACGATGGATTTCTCCGTCAGCCTCGGCATGCCCTGGCGATGGATGATTGCGCTCACATCTTCATCGGAATAGGTCGCCAGCACAGCTTTGCCGACCCCGGAGGCCACCATGGCCACGCGACCGCCGACCTTGGTGAGCGAGCGCATGATCTCGCGGCTTTCAACGCGCGTCAGAACGATGATGGTTTCGTCATCGACCACCGCGAGATTCGCGGTTTCGCGCGTCAGGTCGCGAAGTTTACGCAGATACGGCATGGCATGGGCGACAAAATTCCGCCGCCGCGCGAACGTCGAGCCGACGGAGAAGCTGCGCACGCCGATGTGCCACTTGGCTTCGCTGCGGTCGAATTGCACGAAACGGCGCTTTTCCAGCGTCGTCAGCAAACGGTGTACGGTTGATGTGGATAAGCCGGTGCGCACCGCCAGATCGGTGAGCCGGTAGCCTTCGTCGTCTTCTGCAAGGGTTTCGATCAATGTCAAAGCGCGGTCGACGGACTGGACGCCGCCATCCCGGGCTTCGGACTCTGTCTCCATGCCGCCCCGCGGCTCGACAGATTTTCGCCGGATCACGCTTTTCTTCATCGCCTACCTACGGCCCGCGGATAGAGGTGAAGGTCGTGCTGGGAAACAAGTGAGTGCCGCCCTCCGGGGCGGCACTCGTTGGCTGAACTTAAAGCAGGCCCGCGCCGCGTGCCCACTTATATTTTGCACCGAGCACTTCGACCGGAAGTTCGGTCGAATAGGCGTAAGCCGGGATGCCGTTCTGATAGAGGTATTCAGCGGCTTCCTCGACCTCGACGTCACCAGCCAATGAGGCGACCATCGGCTTGCTGATGCCCTTGGCCTCCATTTCTTTCTTCACCTCGACCATGTTCCTGGCGAAAACCATCGGCGGCGTGACGATGGTGTGCCAGTAGCCGAGGATCAGCGAGTGAATACGGTCATCCGACAGGCCGAGCTTCACGGTGTTGACGTAGGTGATCGGCGGTTCGCCGCCGGTGATGTCCACCGGGTTGCCAGCCGCGCCGAATGGTGGGATGAACTTGCGGAACGCCGCATCGAGATCCGGCGGCATCGCCATCAGCGACAGACCATTGTCAACCACCGCGTCCGACAACAGCACGCCGGAGCCGCCGGCACCGGTGATGATGAGCACGTTCTCGCCCTTCGGGGTCGGCAGCACAGGAATGCCGCGCGCGAATTCGAGAAGCTGACGCAGCGAGCGGGCGCGAATGACGCCCGACTGCTTCAGCACGTCCTCATAAATCTTGTCGTTTCCGGCGAGCGCGCCGGTGTGCGACGAGGCCGCCTTGGCACCAGCCGAGGTGCGGCCAGCTTTGAGCACGACAACGGGCTTCTTCTTGGAGACACGCTTGGCGGCTTCCGCGAACGCGCGGCCGTCCTTCAGATCCTCGCAGTGCTGCGCGATGATCGTGGTGTTGGGGTCCTGCTCGAAGAAGGCGAGCAGATCGTCTTCGTCGATGTCGGACTTGTTGCCGAGGCCGACGATGGCCGACACGCCCATCTTGGCGGAACGCGAGAAGCCGATGATGGCCATACCGATGCCGCCGGATTGCGACGACAGCGCGGCGTGGCCCTTCACGTCATAAGCCGTACAGAAAGTCGCGCAGAGATTGGCCGGGGTGTAGTAGAAGCCGTAAATGTTCGGCCCCATCAGGCGGATATCGTACTTCTTGCCGACAGCGACGATTTCTTCCTGGAGTTCGGGTGCGCCGGCCTCGGCAAACCCCGACGGGATCAGCACGGCACCGGGGATCTTCTTCTCACCGCATTCGGCGAGTGCTGCTGCGACAAACTTCGCAGGGATCGCGAACACCGCGGTGTCGATCACACCGGGAACATCCTTGACGCTCTTGTACGCCTTGATGCCCATAATCTCATCCGCTTTTGGATGGATCGGATAAATCTGGCCCTTGTATCCGCCATTAATGAGATTCTTCATCACCGAGTTGCCGATCTTGCCAGCTTCGGACGAGGCGCCGATCACCGCGACAGCCTTCGGCTGCATGATGCGGTTCATCGCAGCGACGATTTCGTCATTTGAGCGCGGAGCAGGGCGCGGCTTGTAGTCGAAATCGACAACAATGCGGACGTCCGCGGCGATCGCATCTTTCTTGGTGGCGAAAACTGGATTGAGATCGAGTTCGATGATTTCAGGGAAGTCGCTGACGAGCTGCGAAACGTTGACGATAATGTCGGCAAGCGCCTCGCGGTTGACCGGATCGCCGCCGCGCACGCCGTTCAGCATTTCGTGGGCCTGAATTCCGTCGAGCATCGACAGCGCATCGGCATTGGTCGCCGGTGCGAGGCGGAAGGTGACATCCTTCAGAACTTCAACCAGCACGCCGCCGAGGCCGAACGCCACCAGCTTGCCGAACGAGCCATCGGTGATGGAGCCGACGATGACTTCGGTACCCCCCAGCAACATCTGCTGAACCTGGATACCCTCAATCTTGGCGTCGGCCTTGTACTTCTTGGCGTTTGCCAGAATGGTCTCATAGGCTTTTTCAGCGTCTGCGGCGGTTTTCACACCGACAATCACGCCGCCTGCTTCTGTCTTGTGAAGAATGTCCGGGGAAACGATCTTCATCACCACCGGGAACCCCATGCCGGTCGCGATCTTCGCAGCGTCGGCAGCGGACTTCGCTACACCTTCCTTCGGGACCGGAATTCCGTAGGCGTCACAGACCAGTTTGCCTTCCGGCGCCGTCAGGCTGGTGCGTTTGTCGGCCTTTACGGTGTCGAGAATCCTCCGAACTTCAGCCTTTGCCTGTTGTCCGACGTCGATCTTGCGAGCTGCGTCCTGCGAATGAGCCATTACTTCCTCCTGTCACGTCCATTTTTGAAATCTGGGTTGCGCGCGGGTTGTCGGACGGTCGTTCCCGAGCGCTTAGATCACCACATCTTGGCGTTTGCCCGCACATATAGAGTCGTGCAGAGACAAAATGTCCATCATTGGCATTTGGTATGCCAAGAACCATCTTTGTCAAGCCTATTCACGAGGCCTTTGGATATCGAGAGCCCTGCTTGACATTCTGGCATCTGGTATGCCAAGAACCTTAACACCGCTTCCGTGGTATACAGCCCCTCTGGAAGAGAGGGAGATGATTCATGGTTACTCAGAAGATCTCGAAGGCGCCATTGAATGAGCAGGACATTGCGATCGTTCGCATTGCGCCCGAGGCAAGTTTCAAGAACAAGGCTTATGACGCTTTGAAAGAAGCCATCCTCAAAATGGACATCTACGCCAGCCCCGAGCCCGTCATGCTCGATGAGCGCGCACTGTCCGAGCATCTGGGTGTCAGCCGCACCCCGATCCGCGAAGCGATCGCGATGCTGGAGCAGGATGGTTTCGTGAAGACAGTTCCACGCCGTGGCATTGTTGTTGTGCGCAAGACCAAGGCCGAAATCGTAGACATGATCCGGGCATGGGCTGCGCTCGAGAGCATGGCCGCGCGCCTCATCACCACGACGGCGCGCAAGAAAGACATTTCCGCGCTGCGCAACTTCTTCAAGGACTTCAACAAGGACCGGCTGCCGCAGGATCACATCGAAGAGTATTCGAAAGCGAACATCGCGTTCCATCAGGCGCTGATCTCGCTGAGTGAATCCCCTGTTCTGGTCGACATGACCAACGACATCCTGCTGCATGTGCGCGGCTACCGGCAGTTGACGATCGGGCGGGTGGAACGCACTGCGGTGTCCCTGCCGGAACATCTTGCCATCATTGAAGCGCTCGAGGAGCGCGACACCGAGCTCGCTGAAAAGCGCGCCCGCGACCACACGCTTGGGCTTGCGACCTACGTCGAAACCCATGGACAGGAAATCTTCACGTAGACCAAATGATCAAAAAAAGAGACCAGGGAGGCCACCGATGCTGACGGCAGCGAGCAAGTTAGAGGCGACGACTGCGAATGATGCAGAGCAGGAATTGACAGATGGTTTTCATCTGATCATCGACGCACTCAAACTTAACGGCCTCAATACCATCTACGGCGTGCCTGGGATTCCGATCACCGACTTCGGCCGGATGGCCCAGGCAGAAGGCATTCGTGTTCTTTCATTCCGTCATGAACAGAATGCCGGTTACGCTGCGTCGATTGCGGGTTTTCTGACGAAGAAGCCGGGCGTCTGCCTCACAGTGTCAGCGCCGGGCTTCCTCAACGGCCTCACTGCGCTTGCACACGCCACGACCAATTGCTTCCCGATGATTCTGATTTCCGGTTCGTCGGAACGCGAAATCGTTGATCTTCAGCAGGGCGACTACGAAGAAATGGATCAGCTTGCGGTTGCAAAGCCGCTGTGCAAGGCCGCGTTCCGTGTGCTGCATGCGCAGGACATCGGGATCGGTGTCGCGCGCGCGATCCGCGCGGCGGTCTCGGGTCGTCCGGGCGGTGTCTATCTCGATCTGCCGGCGAAGCTGTTCGGGCAGGTCATGAATGCGGACGCCGGCAAGAAGTCGCTGGTGAAAGTGATCGATGCTGCGCCGGCCCAAATTCCGTCACCTGAATCCGTGAAGCGCGCACTCGATGTGCTGAAATCGGCGAAGAAGCCGCTCATCATTCTCGGCAAGGGTGCAGCTTACGCTCAGGCTGATGATGAAATCCGCGCATTGATCGAAAAGAGCGGCGTTCCGTTCCTGCCGATGAGCATGGCGAAGGGGCTTCTGCCTGATACTCATCCGCAGTGCGCCGGTGCGGCGCGCTCGACCGTGCTGAAGGATTCCGATGTCGTCATGCTGATCGGAGCACGCCTCAACTGGCTGCTGTCGCACGGCAAGGGCAAGACATGGGGCGACGCGCCGAAGAAGTTCATCCAGATCGACATCGAGCCCAAGGAAATGGACTCCAACGTCGAGATCGTTGCGCCTGTGGTGGGCGATATCGGCTCGTGTGTCTCAGCTCTCTTGCAGGGCATGGGCGGTAACTGGGCGGCACCGTCTGCGGACTGGACCAAAACTGTACAAACCAAGCGCGACGATAACATCGCCAAGATGGCACCGCGCCTGATGAACAACAACTCGCCGATGGACTACCACGGCGCGCTGGGTGTCCTGCGCACCATCATCAAGGAGCGTCCCGACGCAATCCTTGTTAACGAAGGCGCAAACACGCTCGATCTGGCGCGCGGCATCATCGACATGTATCAGCCGCGCAAGCGTATCGATGTCGGCACCTGGGGCATCATGGGCATCGGCATGGGCTACTCGATCGCTGCTGCGATTGAGACCGGCAAGCCGGTGCTTGCGGTCGAGGGTGACAGCGCATTCGGCTTCTCGGGGATGGAGGTCGAGACGATCTGCCGTTACAAGCTGCCAGTCTGTGTTGTCATCTTCAACAATGACGGCATCTATCGTGGCACCGACGTCAATCCCTCGGGCGGTCCGGATGTAGCGCCGACGGTATTCGTGAAGGGCGCGCGTTACGATAAAATGATGGAGGCTTTCGGCGGAGTCGGGGTCAACGCGACGACCCCTGATGAGTTGAAGCGCGCGGTCAATGCGGCGATGGATTCTGGCAAGCCGACACTCATCAATGCCGTGATCGATCCTGCTGCGGGCAGCGAGAGCGGGCGCATCGGCAATCTCAATCCGCAAAGCGTCTTGAAGAAGAAATGATGAACTCACACGGCTGGAAGCCTATTGCTTCCAGCCGATTTTTAGTCCTCGCACTCGGCGTCAGAAGGCGTCCGACCGATACGGAGTATTAAACGATGACACAGGCGCTGAAGGGCGTTCGGATTCTCGATTTCACCCATGTTCAGTCAGGTCCGACATGCACGCAGTTGCTGGCATGGTTCGGCGCTGACGTGATCAAGGTGGAGCGTCCCGGCGTCGGTGACATCACCCGCGGCCAGCTCATGGATGTTCCGAACGCGGACAGCCTCTATTTCACAATGCTCAATCACAACAAGCGTTCAATCACGCTCGACACCAAAAACCCGAAGGGCAAGGAAGTCCTCACCGAGCTGATGAAGAAGTGCGACGTGCTGGTCGAGAATTTCGGACCTGGCGTGCTCGATCGCATGGGCTTTCCCTGGGAGACCATCCAGAAGATCAATCCGAAGCTCATTGTGGCGTCGATCAAGGGTTTCGGCCCCGGCCCGTATGAGGACTGCAAGGTCTACGAGAACGTTGCCCAGTGCACCGGCGGTGCGGCATCGACCACAGGTTTCCGTGATGGTCTTCCCCTGGTGACGGGCGCGCAGATCGGCGACAGCGGCACCGGCCTGCATCTGGCGCTCGGTATTGTGACTGCGCTCTATCAACGCACCGTGACCGGCAAAGGGCAGAAGGTCACGGCAGCGATGCAGGATGGTGTGCTCAACCTCGCCCGCGTGAAACTGCGCGATCAGCAGCGGCTCGCTCATGGCCCGCTCAAGGAATACAGCCAGTTTGGTGAAGGCATTCCGTTTGGTGACGCGGTGCCGCGCGCCGGCAACGACTCTGGCGGTGGCCAGCCCGGCCGCATTCTGAAGTGCAAGGGCTGGGAGACCGATCCGAACGCTTATCTCTATTTCATCACTCAGGCTCCAGTCTGGGAAAAGATCTGCGACGTGATCGGCGAGCCTGGCTGGAAGACGCATCCGGATTACGCCAAGCCAGCGGCGCGTTTGCCGCGCCTGAACGAGATTTTCGGGCGTATCGAACAGTGGACCATGACCAAGACCAAGTTCGAGGCGATGGAAATCCTCAACAAGGACGACATCCCGTGTGGCCCGATCCTGTCGATGAAGGAAATCTCCGAGGACAAATCTCTCTATGCCACCGGTACGCTCGTCGAGGTCGATCATCCGACCCGCGGCAAGTACATCTCGGTCGGGAATCCGATCAAACTGTCGGACAGCCCGACGGTGGTGACGCGCTCGCCGCTGCTGGGTGAGCACACCGATGAGATCCTGAAGCAGGTGCTGGGCTTCAACGACAATCAGGTTGCGGAGACCCATAATTCGGGTGCTCTCTCGCCACCCCGCAAGGTCGAAGCAGCCGAGTAAGTTATCTACAACTTGCGAGGAAAAGGCCGGCGTATTCCGCCGGCCTTTTTTATGGTTCCTGGCTACCTTTCAGCGCAGCGTCGCTGTGTGGGAAAGTTGAGGCATTTTGTCGCGTGGAAAGCCGATATTGCGATGCAATGCAGCAAATGCTGCTATGCAAAATCTCACATTGAACCTGGCATCTGGTATACCTAAATTGATTGTGACGCAGCGCAATATCAACGCTGAAATCATCGGTTTCGAAAGGTCCTCCAATGTCCAAGACTGCCTCTGTCGGGTTCGCTTCTTCAAACGGGCTGTTTCGTCAGATCATTGCTTTCGTTGACCATTTTCTAATGAAGAGCGCTCAGATTTCCGTGAAGAATGGAGATCTGCCGAGGTTTGGGCTCTGAGCATTAAGCTACTGAGAGTTCGCGGATAATCCGCAGGTTCCATCTCTGAGAATGTCATAAAAGGCCCCGGTTTTCCGGGGCTTTTTTGTTGTGCTGGCCATAAGTCAATGCCGCAACGCCGCACAGCGCTGTCTAGAATAACCCTTGTGCTCTGGCATATCGCATACAACGATACGCCTCAGGCAGCCGCTGTCGGTCTTCAATGGAACAGCGCGCCTTGGGAGAGGGACCATGGCTGATACCGTTCTTGCGGTGTCCACGCGGCTGCGCCGAAAGGCGGGCGACGAAGCCATGGCTGTTGGCGTGAATTTCCCCAGGACCATTTTTGCTGACCTGTTGCCGCAGCGTGGCTGTGAAGTTGCCATGCAGCGTGCATCGGAACCAGACATGACTACTCTTCACAAACATTCCTGGAGGCAACCTAACAGACGTCACTAGGGATCGATTATCCGCAGACTGCCCGCGAGGCAGATCTTGGGAATTAAGCCGCCGTTGAGCGGCATAAAACAACGGGTGGGAGAAACGCAATGAAGTGGTCGTCTTATCGAACATTGGGTGTTGCACTGGGTGTTGCAGCTTCGCTGGGGGTGGGGTTCGCATTCAGCCCTGCTTCAGCGGCATGGGAGCCGACGCGGCCCGTTGAGATCGTCGTCCCTGCAGGTACTGGGGGCGGCGCTGACCAGATGGCCCGCACCATTCAGGGCATCATCACCAAGCACAATCTCATGAAGCAGCCGCTGGTGGTGGTGAACAAGGCTGGCGGCGCCGGCGGCGAAGGGTTCCTTGATGTCAAAGGTTCGGCAGGCAACCCGCACAAGCTGGTGATTACCCTGTCCAACCTTTTCACAACGCCATTGGGAACCGGCATTCCATTCAGCCACAAGGATCTCACGCCGGTTGCGATGATGGCGCTCGATGAATTCATCCTCTGGGTGAACGCGGACAGCCCCTACAAGTCCGTGAAGGACTACATCGAGGCCGTGAAGGCGAAGCCCGGTGAGTTCAAGATGGGCGGCACCGGATCGAAGCAGGAAGACCAGATCATCACGGTGGCGATCGAGAAGGCATCCAACACCAAGTTCACCTACATCCCATATCGCGGCGGTGGTGAAGTCGCCGTCCAGCTCGTTGGCAAACACGTGGACTCCACGGTCAATAATCCGATCGAAGCAGTCGCACAGTGGCGCGGCGGAGCTGTTCGCCCGCTGTGCGTGTTCGACGCCAAGCCGCTTCCCTACAAGGACGCTGTCGCCGATGGAAAATCATGGGGCGACATTCCGACCTGCAAGTCGCAAGGGCTCGATGTCGAGTACGTCATGCTGCGCGGCTTCTTCACATCGCCAAGAGCGACCAAGGAACAGGTCGATTATTACGTAGACGTGTTCAAGAAGGTTCGTGAAACACCCGAATGGCAGAGCCTGATGAAGGATGGCGCCTTCAATCAGACCATGATGGTTGGCCCTGAGTATTCGGCGTGGGTCGATAACGAACAGAAGCGGCACCAGGCGTTGATGAAGGACGCCGGCTTTCTGGCTGCGCCGCAATAACGTCAACAACGATGCTGCCGGCGGATCATGTTCCGCCGGCAAAGCTTCAGCGTGGGGAAAAAGATGAGCGAGCATTCTTCCGGTGTTGGCCAGCGCGGACCGTCGCATCGATGGACAGAGTTCGGCGTTGGCGTGTTCTGCATTCTGTTCGGCGTGATCACGATTATCGGCAGCATGAAGGCTGGAGCGGGGTGGGGGGCGGACGGTCCCAAATCCGGATTCTTTCCCTTCTATGTCGGCATCATCATTGTGCTGGCGAGTTGCGTGAACTGCATCCAGCTTCTGATGGAGCCGGACGATGGCCAGCTTTTTGCCGATTGGGCGCAGCTTCGCCAGGTTCTCTGCGTTCTCGTTCCGACCACCATCTACGCTTTGATGATTCCTTATCTCGGCATCTATGTCTCGTCGATCATCCTCATTGCCCTGTTTATGAAGTGGCTGGGCAAATATCCATGGACCACCACGGCCGCCGTGGCACTCGGCACGCCGTTCGCGGTCTACATGTTCTTCGAAAAATGGTTCCTCATTCCGCTGCCAAAAGGCCCGCTGGAAGAGTTGCTTGGTCTCTAAATTCCCGCTGCGGCTGAGGACATTGACATGGAAGAAATTGCAAATCTGTTTCACGGCTTCGCGACGGTACTGCAGCCGTTCAACATCCTGGTCATGGTGATCGGGATCGTTCTCGGCGTGGTGATCGGAGTTCTGCCCGGTCTCGGTGGTGCGAACGGTGTGGCGATCCTGCTGCCGCTGACATTCAGCATGTCTCCGACATCGGCGATCATCATGCTGTCGTGCATCTATTGGGGCGCGCTGTTCGGAGGCGCCATTACGTCGGTGCTGTTCAATATACCCGGCGAGCCCTGGTCCGTTGCCACGACATTCGACGGTCATCCGATGGCGCAGAAGGGCAAGGCCGGCGAGGCGCTCACCGCGGCATTCACGTCGTCATTCGTCGGTGCACTGTTTGCCGTGATCATGATCACGCTGGTTGCGCCGCTGGTTGCGAAATTTGCCCTTCAATTTGGCCCGGCGGAAAAATTCGCGGTGTTCTTCATCGCATTCTGCAGTTTTATCGGCATGGGCAAGGAGCCGCCGTTCAAAACAATTGTCGCCATGATGATTGGCTTCGCGCTGGCTGCTGTTGGCCTTGACAGCATAACGGGACAACTTCGCCTGACCTTCGGTTTCTCCGAGATGCTCAGCGGGTTCGACTTCCTGATCGCAGTCATCGGCCTCTTTGGTATCGGCGAAATCCTTCTCACCATGGAGGAGGGGCTCAACTTCAGGGGCAAGCCTGCGAAGATCAATGCGCGGGTGGTGTGGGATACGTGGAAGGAACTCCCGCGCTATTGGGCGACATCACTGCGCTCGTGCCTCATCGGCGTGTGGATGGGCGTTTCTCCGGCCGGCGCGACGCCTGCATCGTTCATGAGTTATGGCATCGCCAAGCGCATGTCCAAGCAGGGCAAGAATTTCGGCAAGGGTGAAATCGAAGGCGTGGTCGCGCCCGAAACTGCCGCGCATGCGGCAGGCACGGCTGCGCTGCTGCCGATGCTGTCGCTCGGCGTTCCGGGCTCGCCGACGGCAGCGGTGCTGCTCGGCGGCCTGCTGATCTGGGGATTGCAGCCTGGGCCTCTGCTGTTTGTCGAGCAGAAGGAATTCGTTTGGGGACTGATTGCCAGCATGTATCTCGGTAACTTCGTCGGGCTGCTTGTGGTGCTGACCTGCGTGCCGCTGTTCGCTGCGATCCTGCGTATTCCGTTCAGCATCATCGCGCCGGTCATTCTCGTCCTCTGCGCCATCGGTGCGTACACCGTGCACAACAACACCTTCGACGTCGTGATGATGATGGTATTCGGCGTGGTCGGTTACGTGATGAAGAAGTGCAACTATCCGATGGCGCCGCTGGTTCTTGCCATCGTGCTGGGCGACAAGGCGGAGGAGGCCTTCCGCCAAGCACTGCTTGGATCGCAGGGCAGCCTCGGCGTCTTCTTCTCCAACGGTCTTGTCGGATCGATCATGACGCTGGGATTGATTGCGCTGTTCTGGCCCCTGATCTCGAACGGGTGGGCGCGACTGTTGTCGCGCGCGCCGAAAACGGCAATGTAAGTAAGGAGAAGGGAGGGACTGCGTTCCGGATCAGTCACGTCCGCTGCATCCTCTCCCTGACATGTTATTCTCCTATCGAATGGCTCCGGCGCTTGCCGGGGCCATTTTTTTCGAAATCCATGATCAAAGTGCATAGCTAAAAAGTCGCAGGTTCCTTCGAATACCTCTTGCATTCTGGCATATCATATACCAGCCTCCGCGCCGTAGCGTCTGCCGAACTTTAACTGAGCAAGGGCGCACTCGGAGGAACGATGACGGATACTGTTCATACGGCGGCCCCGGCGGCTGCACGCGTCAGCGATACGTATCGCTGGGTCCAGTTGGCGATCGGCGTTGGCGCCATGGTGATGATCGCGAACTATCAATACGGCTGGACGTTCTTCGTCCCCGATATTCAAAAACAATTCGGATGGGATCGCGCATCGATCCAGTGGGCGTTCACGCTGTTCGTGCTGTTCGAAACGTGGTTGGTCCCGATCGAAGGCTGGTTCGTCGACAAGTATGGTCCGCGCATCGTTGTTCTCGTCGGCGGCGTTCTGTGCGCGGTTGGCTGGGCGATCAATGCGAAGGCGACCTCGCTCAACGGTTTCTATCTTGGCATGATCATCGCGGGTATCGGCGCCGGCGCCGTCTACGGCACCTGCGTCGGCAATGCACTGAAGTGGTTTCCCGACAAGCGCGGTCTGGCGGCCGGTATTACCGCTGCTGGGTTCGGCGCAGGCTCGGCGCTCACCGTTGCGCCGATTCAGGCCATGATCAAGAACGATGGTTTCCAGCACACGTTCCTTTACTTCGGTCTGGGGCAGGGCATCGTCATCATCATTCTGTCGTTCTTCCTGTTTGCACCGAAAGCAGGTCAGGTGCCGCCGCCGGTGATAAATGCAGCGCTTCAGCAGACGCGCCGCAACTACGCGCCGACCGAAGTTCTCCGCCATCCGATTTTCTGGCTGATGTACTTCATGTTCGTCATCGTCGGCGCAGGCGGATTGATGGTCACCGCCAATCTCAAGCCGATCGCGGTTGACTGGAAGGTCGACAGCGTCCCGGTCACGCTGATGGCGATGACGATGACTGCGGTGACGTTCGCTGCGACCATCGATCGCGTGCTCAACGGCCTGACACGGCCGTTCTTCGGATGGATCTCCGACATGATCGGCCGCGAGAACACCATGTTCATTGCGTTCGGCATGGAAGGCATCGGCATCTACCTGCTGTACCTCTGGGGCCACGATCCGCTCTGGTTCGTGCTGCTGTCGGGCTTCGTGTTCTTCGCCTGGGGTGAGATCTACTCGCTCTTCCCCTCGACCTGCACGGACACGTTCGGATCGAAGTTCGCGACCACCAATGCGGGCCTGCTGTACACCGCGAAAGGAACGGCAGCGCTGCTCGTCCCCGTCGCGAACTACATGCAGCAAAGCTCGGGCACGTGGGACATGGTCTTCATCGTGGCGGCCGGTGCGAACATTCTCGCCTCGCTGCTTGCCATCATCGTGCTGAAGCCATGGCGCAAGGTCGTGGTCGCCAAATCACAGCACATGGCCTGATACGATCGGCGAAGACAGCCTCAACAAGCGCGCTCATCTGCGGGATGGGCGCGCTTTTTCTTTTTCCGACCCGATTGACTCCCATGGAGCGGCTAGGCAATCTCTGGTATACATAATACAAGAAGGTAAAACTGATCTCATAAGCCCTGAAAACAGGGTGTTTTTGGCCTCGGCCATGACGGGAGGAATCCGATGAATATCCACGAATACCAGGGCAAGGCAGTCCTGAAGAGTTTTGGAGTCACCGTGTCGGCGGGCGCGCCGGCGTTCACTGTCGATGAAGCGATTGCCGCTGCGAAGTCGCTGCCGGGTCCGGTCTATGTCGTGAAATCGCAGATCCATGCCGGCGGCCGCGGCAAGGGCAAGTTCAAGGGATTGCCGGCGGACGCGAAGGGCGGCGTGCGGCTGGCGAAGTCGATCGATGAGGTCGCAAGCTTCGCCAAGGAAATGCTCGGACGTACGCTTGTAACCGAGCAGACCGGGCCGGCAGGCAAGCAGGTCAATCGGCTTTACATCGAGGACGGCTCGGAGATCGCGAAGGAATTCTATCTCTCGATGCTGGTCGATCGCGAAACCTCGCGGATCGCATTCGTGGTGTCCACCGAAGGCGGCATGGACATCGAGAAGGTGGCGCACGATACGCCGGAAAAGATCGTGACGTTCTCCATCGATCCTGCGACCGGTGTGATGGCGCATCACGGCCGCAAGGTTGCGCAAGTCCTCGGCCTGAGTGGCGATCTGGCCAAGCAGGCCGAAAAACTCACGGCGCAGCTCTACAACGCCTTCCTGTCGACCGATATGGCGATGCTGGAGATCAATCCGCTGGTGGTGACGAAGCAGGGCGACCTGCGTTGTCTCGACGCCAAGATCAATTTCGATTCCAACGCGCTGTACCGTCACCCTGAACTGATGAAGCTGCGCGACCTCACCGAAGAGGACGAGAAGGAAATCGAGGCGTCGAAGTACGACCTGAACTACATCGCGCTCGAAGGCACCATCGGCTGCATGGTCAATGGCGCCGGACTCGCGATGGCGACCATGGACATCATCAAGCTCTACGGCGCCACGCCGGCGAACTTCCTCGATGTCGGCGGCGGTGCGACCAAGGAAAAGGTCGCCGCAGCTTTCAAGATCATCACCTCCGATCCGAACGTGAAGGGCATCCTGGTCAATATCTTCGGCGGCATCATGCGCTGCGATGTCGTCGCCGAAGGCGTGGTGGCCGCGGTGCGCGAGGTCGGCCTCGGCGTGCCGCTGGTGGTGCGGCTGGAAGGGACCAATGTTGAACTCGGCAAGAAGGTCATTGCCGAGTCCGGACTGAATGTCGTTGCCGCGGACGATCTTGACGACGCCGCGCAGAAAATCGTTCGCGCCACACGGAAGGAAGCCGCGTAATGGCCATTCTTATCGACAGCAATACCAAGGTGATTTGCCAAGGTTTTACGGGCAAAAACGGCACCTTCCATTCCGAACAGGCGGCGCTCTACGGCACGCAGATGGTGGGCGGCACCTCGCCCGGCAAGGGTGGCTCCACGCATCTCGGCCTGCCGGTGTTCGAGACGGTGGCGCAGGCGCGTGAGGCCACCGGCGCGGACGCCAGCGTGATCTATGTTCCGCCGCCGGGCGCTGCGGATGCGATCTGCGAGGCGATCGACGCCGAAGTGCCGCTGATCGTCTGCATCACCGAAGGCATTCCGGTGACCGATATGGTGCGCGTCAAGCGCGCGCTTGAAGGTTCGAGTTCGCGGCTGATCGGTCCGAATTGTCCCGGCGTGATGACGGCGGGTGAATGCAAGATCGGCATCATGCCCGGAAATATTTTCAAGAAGGGCAACGTCGGAATCGTGTCGCGCTCCGGCACGCTGACCTACGAGGCGGTGTATCAGACATCCGCCGAAGGTCTCGGCCAAACCACCGCGGTCGGCATCGGCGGCGATCCTGTGAAGGGTACCGACTTCATCTCGATGCTCGAACTGTTTCTTGCCGACCCGGACACCAAGTCGATCGTGATGATCGGCGAGATCGGCGGTTCGTCGGAAGAAGATGCCGCTCAGTTCATCAAGGACGAAGCGAAGCGCGGCCGCAAGAAGCCGATGGTCGGTTTCATTGCCGGACGCACCGCGCCTCCGGGCCGCCGCATGGGCCATGCCGGAGCGATCATCTCCGGCGGCAAGGGTGATGCCGAATCCAAGATCGCCGCGATGGAAGCGGCCGGCATCCGTGTCTCGCCGTCGCCGGCGCGCCTCGGCAAGACTCTGGTGGATGTGCTGAAGGGGTAAGCGTTCGCGCGAGTGATCGCGCGACGACGGACCCCTGATCTTTTTCATCCGTTGCGATTCATCAAAATGCCCGGGCTCGTCCCGGGCATTTTTGTTTGCGATTGATCCCGCTGTGTCATTGAGAGCGCAGCGAAGTGATCCAGGTAAATCATCATCACGCGAAGACTGGATTGCTTCGTCGCTCCGCTCCTCGCAATGACGAGGAAACGCATCGCATCTGTTGATTTCGCATCATTCTTCCACTTCTAGCAGACGAGAGACGATTGCTGTGCGCCTTCAACGTCTTGGCATCGGATCACAGCGCGCATCGCTGCATAAGGCGAAGTGGTGGCGAACCCCGCCGCAAAGGGCGGAGTGGTGACCGCATGATGGCCGCCGTTTCGTCCGCGAAAACCGGCCGGGTCCGCCGGTGGGATACCACCGCAATTAGGAATTCGTTCCGATTGACTCTTGGCATAATGTATACCAATCTCAGCCCATCAGAGAGGACATGGCTGTCCTCCAGCATGAACCGTCCACGGGGAAGGTCATCCCCACCAGCGAGGAGGTTGTGATGAGAGTCGGAGACATCCTGAACAGGAAGAGCACCCGTATCGCCACCGTCCGCATGAACGAAACCGTCGCCACTGCCGCGCGGCTGCTGCGCAACGACAATGTCGGCGCGCTTGTCGTGAAGGACGTCTGCCGCACCGAGGGCAATGTTGCCGTCGGCATGTTCTCGGAACGCGACGTGGTGCGCGCCGTCTCCGAGCACGGGCAGGCCGGCCTTGCCATGAAGGTTTCCGCGCTGATCTCGGTTCAGAAGCTGGTGTCGTGCCAGTCCACCGACTCGATCGAACACGTGCGCGAACTGATGATCGACAATCACATCCGGCATGTGCCGGTGATCGACGACCACACACTGATCGGCGTGATCAGCATCCGCGATATCAACGCCGTGGATGGCCTTATTGCAATTCCCGAACTCGAAGCGACCCAACCTGCGTTTGTTGTCTGACGGTTCTCCCTGCAGAGCGCGATCACATGATCTCCCCGGTGGTGTGATTGCGCTCTGATCTTTTTTCGCTTCGCGATATTTCGGGAAACACCATGAAGATCTGTATTTACGGCGCGGGCGCGATCGGAGGTTATCTCGGCGTGCAGCTCGCGCGGGCGGGCGCTGACGTCAGCCTGGTGGCGCGCGGCGCGCATCTCGCAGCGATGAAGGCCAACGGATTGAAGCTCCTGATCGGCGACGAGGAGCGGGTGGTTCATCCGCGCTGCACCGACAATCCCGCCGAGCTCGGTCCGCAGGATTTCGTCATCATCTGCCTCAAGGCCCATTCGATCACCGGCGTGATCGAGGCCATGCAGCCGCTGCTCGGGCCGAAAACCCGCATCGTCACCGCGGTGAACGGCATTCCGTACTGGTACTTCTACAAGCACGGCAACGAGTGCGAAGGCTCGGCGCTGGAGAGCATCGATCCCGGCGGCCGTCAGTGGAAAGAACTTGGACCGGAGCGCGCCATCGGCTGCGTGGTCTATCCCGCGACCGAGATCGAAGCGCCCGGCGTCATCCGCCATGTCTATGGCGACCGCTTCCCGCTCGGCGAGCCCTCCGGCGAGAAGAGCGCCGATGTCGAGGCGCTGTCGGCGATGTTCGTCAAGGCCGGGCTCCAGGCGCCTGTGCTCGAGAACATCCGCGACGAAATCTGGCTCAAGCTGTGGGGCAACGTCTGCTTCAACCCGATCAGCGCGCTGACCCATGCCACGCTCGATGTGATCGGCAGCGATCCGGGCACGCGGGCGGTTGCGAAGTCCATGATGGTGGAAGCCCAGACCATCGCCGAGAAATTCGGCATCAGATTCCGCGTCGATGTCGAACGCCGCATCGAAGGCGCGCGCAAGGTCGGCGCGCACAAGACCTCGATGCTGCAGGATCTCGAACGCAGCCGGCCGATGGAAATCGATCCGCTGGTCACGGTGGTTCAGGAGATGGGCACACTGTCGAAAATCCCGACGCCATCGATCGACATTGTGCTGGCGCTGGTGGCGCAGCGCGCCAAGATCGCGGAACTTTATTGAGCGTGTAAGAGCCAACTCTCTGTGGTCGTCCCGGCGAAGGCCGGGACCCATACTCCCTGAAGTTAGCTGTGATGCGCGATGCGTTTTCTATCGTGAAGCCGGTGGTTATGGGTCCCGGCCTTCGCCGGGACGACGATGAAGGTTTGGAGGTTTTACCGTGACGAGTTGGGTTCGCTTTCGCCATCAGGATCAGATCGGGTTCGGCACGCTGTCGGATCAGAACATCACCGTGCATCACGGCGACATGTTCGACAGCCCGAAGGCGAACGGCAAAACGCTCGCGCTGGCCGATGTCGAGCTACTCGCGCCCACCACGCCGTCGAAGATCGTGGCGCTGTGGAACAACTTTCACGCGCTGGCGGCGAAGCTTGAAAAGCCCGAGCCGCCGGAGCCGCTCTATCTTTTGAAGGCGCCGACCACAGCGGCTTCACCCAATGCGGTGGTGCGGAAGCCCGCCTGGTACGACGGCAAGGTGGTCTATGAGGGCGAACTCGCCATCGTGATCGGGAAGGTTTGCCGCGCGGTTTCGGTCGAAGAGGCCGACGATTTCATCCTGGGCTACACCTGCGTCAACGACATCACCGCCGCGGACATTCTCAACAAGGACCCGACCTTTCAGCAATGGGCGCGCGCCAAGGGCTTCGACGACTTCTGCCCGTTCGGCCCGGCCATCGTGACCGGTATCGACCCTGCGTCGCTCACGGTGCGCACCGTTCTCAACGGCGCTGAGCGGCAGTCCTACAAGATCTCGGACATGATCTTCTCGGCGCAGGAGCTGGTCAGCAAGATCTCGCACGACATGACGCTGCTGCCCGGCGACATCATCGCCTGCGGCACGTCGCTCGGCGTCGGCGTGATGAAGGAGGCGGTGAATTCCATCACCGTCGCCATCGACGGCGTCGGCGAGCTGACCAACGAATTCAGGAACTAGCCGTCATTGCGAGGAGCGGAGCGACGAAGCAATCCATACTTTCTTTTGAAGAGTGGATTGCTTCGCTTCGCTCGCAATGACGTTGCGGGATATCACCGCGAATTCTCAGGTTCGTTCTTCGTCATCTTGGTGCCGGTGAGTTCGGCGAACGCCGGGCCGAGACCCGCCATGCGCACGAGAAGCGCGAGATCGTTCTTCTGAGTGCCGTTGAGTTGCGAATAGAATGCGCGCGTTGCGGTCTTCAGGCGGGCGATGGCGTCGCTTTCGGTGTCGAACGAATCGTCGCGATCCTTCTTCAGCCGCTTCTGATAGTCCTCGATCTGCAGCGTGACCTCGCGCATCGCGCTTTCCACCGGCTGCCAGTATTTTTGCTGCGCAGGCGTCAGGTTGAGCCGCTTCTTGATGCCGGCGATCTGGGTGTCGTTCAGGAACAGCCGCGACGGCTTCTCGGATTTCGCGGTCAGCCGGCGCGGCAGCGTCACCGGCGCGTTGAGCCAGGCGCGCGCGGTCTCGACCATGTCATTCGGCAAACCGGCGTCCGTGCTCTCGGCAGGGGCAGGCGAGGCGATCACGCGGTCCTGCTTCATCATCGCGTTGGAGACCGGATACCGAGCCTCGAACACAGGCTCGTCCGGCGTCAGCGAGGCCGATGCCTGCTGGAAGAACAACTGGTCGCCGAGCAGCCATCCACCCACGGCGGCAAGGGTGCCTGCGCCGCATATCAGCACGAGATATGTTGTCCTGATCGCCAATGGGTTTCTCGATCGCGGGTTTCCGGTCGCGGAAAGCCGTCAAGTCTGCCGCAAAATGTTGAACAATTGTGGCTTTCCGAGGCTCCGTCCCAGCAGGCCTTAGCGCCTCCTTGCCAATATCGGGTAAATTAGCCCATTGGGGCCACTTTCGCAGCGCAAGACAGGGCAGCCCGGATCGGTTAAAGGGAGCGCAGTAGCGACAGGTTCCCCCGTTTCGGGATCATCACCTCGTCCCGGAGAACATCAATGAGCGACAAGAAACAGGACGCCGTCAGCGCAATGGCGCAGTACGACGCAGAAGGCCGCGCGGTGCGCGCCAATATGGAAAAACTGCGCGCGCTGCGGCTCGCCAAGGAGGCTGCGGAAGCGGCATCGGCGCCCCCGCCCAAGGCGAAACGGGCAGCAGCGGCGAAGCCCGCCAAGAAGGAAGCTCCGGCGAAGCTGTCCGACTGGCTCGCCAATCAGCAGAAGGGCGGATTCCGCACCTGAGGAGCATGATCCTGAAAAGCGGGAACCGGTTTTCGGATCAGCTCATGCCCCCACAGCAAGCGGCATGACGGGAGAGCGCCATTGACGACGGTCTACGATTTCTCGGCTGCGACGCTGGACGGCGAAGATCGTCCGCTCAGGACCTATGAGGGGCAGGTGCTGCTGATCGTCAACACCGCGAGCGCGTGCGGGTTCACGCCCCAATACGCGCAGCTCGAGGAGCTGCAACGCACGCTCGGCCCGCGCGGCTTTTCGGTGCTGGGTTTTCCGTGCAACCAGTTCGGCGGGCAGGAGCCGGGCAGCGCGCAGGAGATCGCGGCGTTCTGCTCGCAGAAATACGACGTGACGTTTCCGATGTTCGCCAAAATCGATGTCAACGGCGACAAGGCGCTGCCGCTGTTCGATCATCTCAAGCGCGAGAAGCCGGGGCTGCTCGGCGCCTCGATCAAATGGAATTTCACGAAATTCCTTGTCGACCGCGCCGGCAAGGTCGTCGCGCGGTACGGCTCGACCACCTCGCCCAGCGCGCTGAGCCGCGATATCGAAAAGCTCCTGTCAACCGGGACGCTGTGATTTAAGACCGCTGTAACTTCAGAATAACAAGAAACAGGATACGACGATGAGCGAATTGCCCGACCGCCTCTCCACCGACCCCCGCAGCCCGTATTACAACGCCGAGGTTCTCTCGCGCGATGTCGGCATCCGCTTCAAGGGCGTCGAAAAGAACAACGTGGAGGAGTACTGTGTCAGCGAGGGATGGGTGCGCGTGACCGCAGGCTCGTCCAAGGACCGCTACGGCAATCCGCTGACCATCAAGCTGACCGGCCCGGTCGAGCCGTATTTCCGCGACGAGCAGTAAGTTCGATTCTGCCGCTGCCCCTTTGCGGGCGGCGGCTAATGGCGGCGCGCGTTGGCCGCTTCGGCGCGCTGCCGTGCCGTCTCGAAAGCCGCTGCGGATTCGTCGTGCCGCTCAAGCTTCTGCAGGCTGAGGCCGATGGCCGCCCAACTGTCGATCAGGCCGGGCATCAGCGCCACCGCGCGCTGATACGCCGCCAGCGCGTCTTCATAACGGGCGAGGCCGGACAGCGCGTTGCCTCTGTTGTGATGGGCCAGCGCATAGTTCGGCTGGAGCGCGGTCGCCTTGTCGAAATCGGCCAGCGCAGCCTCAAAGTTTTTCAGATCGTTGTAGACCGTGCCGCGATTGCTCAGGGTTTCGGCGTCGTCGGGATTGATCGCGAGCGCCTGCGTGAACTGCGTCAGCGCTTCGTCGGAACGGCCCAGCGCCTTGAGCGCGAGCCCATGGTTGTAGAGTGCGACATGAGCGCCCGGATTGAGCTTCACCGAGGACCGCAGGAACCGCTCGGCTTCGTCGTATTTTCCGGTGCCGACAAGAATGGCGCCGAGCACACTGAGCGCCAGCGGATGATCGGACGTCCTGCGCACCAGCTTGCGAAGGGTCTTCTCGGCCTCGCGCGTGCGCCCGGCCTGAAGAAACGAGATCGCTTCACTGAACAGGATGTCGGTCGAGGCGGCCACTGTCGATCTCGCTGGAATTGATGTGGAGTTGATGTCGGCCGGTGCCGCCGGGTCCGCCGCGAACCGCGGCAGGCCGGCGCTTATGGTTGGACGATATAGTATCCGCCGACGACGAGGATGAGCGCGAGCACCACGATGATGCCGAGGACGGCAGCGATGATCGCTCCCAGTCCGTGCGAATCCAGCCAGTTCTGAAGTGCTCTGCCCGCTCTCATGGCGGTCTTCTAGACCAATTTGCGCGGAGATGGAAACCGGGGTGCGGCAAAAAGGACCGGACGGTTACCGGGCCTTCTTGTTGTCCACGACTTCGGTGACTGGCCGGTCGGTGCCCCGGACGGTTTCCTCGCGCCAGTTGCCCTGGCCGTCCTCGAACTGGATGACCTCGGTCCGGCCGGGCACCCGCTGTTCCGCCGCGGCGCGGGTGGCGGCCGCGCGCGCCGCCTCGTGGGTCGGAAAGGTCTCCGAAAACACGTTGTTGAACTTGTACGCCCAGCCGCCGTCGTGCTCGACTATCTCGTAGACCACCTTGACCATGCTGGCACCTCAAGTTTGCGGCTGGCGAAAACAAGACCCTTAACTTGATATCTGGCGTCGCCGATTTCAACGCCTTGGCTGCACCGGGTTCCAGCCCGGATGGCTAGCCGAGCCCGCCCAGGACACCTTCGACGATCTTGCGTTCCTCAGGCGTGAGCGGCGTTTGCGGCGCAATCGGATCGCCCACGGCATAGCCCTGCATCTCGAGCCCCGCCTTGATGCAGGCGGCGAGATTGAACCGCGCGAACACCTCGTTGACCCGCCACAGCTTGCGCTGAAGCGCGATCGCTTCGTCCCAGCGTCCCGCCTTGCACAGGTCGTAGAGCTTCACGCTTTCGCGCGGCACGATGCAGGCCGGTCCCGCCATCCAGCCGACGCCGCCGATCAGCATCACGGCAGCGGGAATATGCGCCGATGCCGCGAACACTTTCATCTTGTCGCCGCAGCGGTTGATGATGGAGAGCAGGCGCCCGGTGTTGTTCGAGGCATCCTTGATGTACTGGATGCGCGGATGCTCGGCGAGGCGCGCGATCACGTCGAGGGTGAGATCGGAGCGCTGGAAGTTCGGATTGGTGTAGATCACCACCGGAATGTCGACGGCGTCCGCGATGGCGCGGAAATACGCCTCGACCTGCGCGTCCTTCACCGGGAAGTACGCTTCGAGAATGGCGAGAATGCCGTCCACGCCGAGCGCCTGATAGGCCTTCGCCTGCGCGACCGCGTCCGCTGTCGATGTCGAGGCAACGCCAGCGATCACCGGCACGCGCCTGGCTGTGGCCTCCACCGTCGCCTTCACCACGATGGCGCGCTGTTCGCGGCCGAGATAGGCGAACTCGCCGGTGGAGCCGAGCGGCGTCAGCCCGTGAACACCGGCCTTGATCATGTCGTCGCAGAGCCTGCCCAGAACATCGGTCTTGATGCTGCCGTCGGTTGCGGTGGGCGAGACGAGGTAGGGAAACACACCGTGCAAGTCTTTTGGCAGGTCTTTTGGCAAGTCTCTTGGCAAGTCTGTTCGCTGGTCGGTCATTGCGGGCTTCGCTCTCTTTGGGGGCGTTAACGATTGATGGCCTGTTTTCAACGTTTCGATTGAACTTCGCAACCCTCGCACAGCATGATGTGGACGCGCTGCGTGCATGCGACACAAGATGTCGGTCAGCCATCTGACCAGCGTGGTATGAATCGCTGATTCGGGCGCGTTTCGTTCCACCCGCGTTCCAAACCTTAAGATCGCGCAAGGTCTCGGCTGGTTACCCCGTCACGTTATGAGACAGTTTGCGCCGGATGCGCGGAAACGTGCACGATGCAGCAAGGCTTTGAGGAGGTCGGACATGGTGAGATTCCTGATTGGCGCTGCGCTGCTGACGCTGATGCCGCACGGAGCGATGGCGCAGGACGTGCCCGGCATCGAAATCTGCACCGCCGAGAAAACCATGGAGCGCCGCACCGGCTGTCTTCAAAGCAATGTGAATTTCCTGAAAGCCTCGCTGACCAAGGCCTCGCTGGAGAGCCAGCAGAAGATCGACGCCGCCAACCGGCAGATCGACGCGCTCAAGGCCGCGGTGACGGGGCTGCAGGCCACCGTCGCGCAATTGCAGGGGCAGGTGCAGGCGCTCAGCAAGCAGCCGAACGGCGCAGCCAAGGACGCGCCGAAGGAAGCGCCAAAGGCGCCCGGCGCGAAGTGACACGGGCCGCCGCTAGATATTCAATGTCGTCCCCGCGAAGGCGGGGACCCATAACCACCGGGCGGAACGTTCGGGAGAAATTTTTCAACCATCCCGTGCAAACTCGACGTCAGGGAGTATGGGTCCCCGCCTTCGCGGGGACGACGTGTGGTGGGTTCATGCCATGAGCTCTGCTTCTTCATCAAAATCGAAGCGTCCCACGCGAAAAAAACCCGCCGCCTTCGTCTATGTGCTCGGCAGCTTTCACAAGGGCCGTTACATCTCCTACGTCGGCTGGACCAATGACGTGACGCAGCGGCTTGCGAAGCATAACAACGGCACCGGCGCGCGCTCGACACGCGGCCGGGCCTGGATGCTGCTGCACACCGAACCGTTCCAGACGCGCAACGAAGCCATGAGCCGCGAATGGCACCTCAAGCGCGACCGGGCCTTCCGGAAGAAGCTGATGGACGCGGTGAGGGCGGGGCAGAGCGCGTCTTCACCTCGCCCCGTTCTTACGGGGAGAGGTCGGATTGCGAAGCAATCCGGGTGAGGGGCGCTTTCGCGAAATCGTGATTATTTGCAATATGCCCCTCACCCCAACCCTCTCCCCGCAGGCGGGGAGAGGGAGCGCGTCCGCGAGATTCTCGGAAACTGTAAATGACCCCGGCCACCCCATCTCCCATCGTCATCGATGCCGCGCGCACCCGCGCTAGCCTGCCGTTCGACCGCCTGATCCCGGCGCTGCGCGAGGCATTCACCGAGGGTGCGGACGTGCCGCTGCGCCACCATCATTTCATGCCGCAGCCCGACGGCTCGACCGCGACCATTCTCATCATGCCGGCATGGCAGCGCGCCTTCATCGGCATCAAGATCGTCACGATCTTTCCGGAGAACGGCAAGCGAGCGCTGCCGGGGCTGTTTTCGAGTTATCTGCTCTGCGACGGGGAGACCGGGCAGCATATCGCGCTGATCGACGGCAACGAGATCACGTCGCGGCGCACCGCGGGCATCGGCGCACTCGGCGCGGACTTTCTCGCACGCAAGGATGCGACGAAATTGCTGGTGGCCGGCTCAGGCCGGATCGCGAGCCTCACAGCGGATGCGTTTCGCGCGGTGCGGCCGATCGAGACCGTCGCGGTGTGGAATATCAATGAGGCAGGCGCGGCGCGGCTGGTGTTCGATCTCCGCGCCAGAGGCATCGACGCCCATGTCGCGACCGATCTGGAGCGCGCGGTGAGCGAGGCGGATATCGTGAGCTGCGCGACGCTCGCGCACAAGCCGATCATCAAGGGTGAATGGCTGAAGCCCGGCGTGCATCTCGATCTGGTCGGCAGCTTCACGCCGTTCATGCGCGAGGCCGACGACGAGGTGTTCCGGCGCGGGCGCGTCTGGCTCGACACCTACGACGCGCTGAAGGAAAGCGGCGAACTGCTCGACCCGATCCGCGACGGCGTGATCGCGGCCGAGGATATTCGGGGTTCGCTCAATGAGCTGTGCAAGGGCGAGCGCAAGGGCAGGACCAGCGATAGCGAGATCACCGTGTTCAAGGCGGTCGGCAATGCGCTGTCAGATATTGCGGCAGCCGGGCTGGTGTATCGGGATTTTTCTGCGAAGGAATGACGTTCTTCACCTCTCCCCGTTCTTACGGGGAGAGGTCGGATCACCATTAGCGCGTTTACGCGCGTCTTCGACGCGCTATGGTGATCCGGGTGAGGGCATCTTTTTGGTGCACGATAAACCTGGCCCCTCACCCCACCCTCTCCCCGCAAGCGGGGAGAGGGAGCAGATCGTGCCCGGACTTCGACAACTCACCCCTGCATCCACGCACTGGTCATCGCTGAATCCGCGCGATAGGTTTCGCGCGTCAAAATCAAAAACACTGTCCGGGAGGTCTTCATGTCTAACGTCCGTGTCATCGCAACCGGTCTCGAGTTTCCCGAAGGGCCGGTGGTGATGCCCGATGGCTCCGTGGTGCTGGTGGAAATCCGCCGCCAGACCCTGACGCGGGTTTATCCCGACGGGCGCAAGGAGATCATTGCGAAAATTCCCGGCGGGCCGAACGGCGCGGCGCTCGGCCCCGACGGCAAGATGTACATCTGCAACAACGGCGGCTTCTCCTGGGCGCCGGGTCCGGGCGGCAACATCATGCCGGGCGCGCCGCGTCCGTCGGAATATATCGGCGGCTCGTTGCAGCGTGTCGATCTCTCAAACGGCAAGGTCGAGACGCTGTTCACCCATTGCGGCGAACGGCAGCTCAAGGGACCCAACGACCTCGTGTTCGACAGGGAGGGCGGGCTCTGGTTCACCGATCTCGGCAAGCGCCGCGCGCATGATCTCGATGTCGGCGCCGTCTACTACATGAAGAAGGGCGGCACAGAACTTGTCGAGGCTGTGCCGCACATGCTGCCCGCCAACGGCATCGGCCTCTCGCCGGACGAGAAGACCGTCTATGTCGCCGAGACGCCGACGGCACGGCTGTGGGCGTTCGCCATCGGTGCGCCGGGACAGATCGCGCCGGTTGAGCCGATCTATCGCGGCGAAATGGGCAGGCCGATTTCCGGCCTCGGCGGCTATCAGATGTACGACTCGCTCGGTGTCGAAGCCTCCGGCAACGTCTGCGTCGCGACGCTGATCTCCGGCTGCATCTCGGTGATCGCGCCGGATGGCAAGCTGGTCGAGCAGGTGCCGACAGGCGACAATGTCACCACCAACATCGCCTTCGGCGGGCCGGAGCTGAAGACCGCGTACATCACGCTGTCCGGCAGGGGCGAACTGGTGGCGATGGACTGGCCGCGCGGCGGCCTGCCGCTGAATTTTCTGAATAAGTAATTTTGTCATTGCGAGGAGCGTAAGCGACGAAGCAATCCAGCTTTTGTAGACCTTAAGATGGATTGCTTCGCTTCGCTCGCAATGACGAATCCGGTTGATCGAGGAATACACATGACCTGGCTTTCTCCCGTCACACTCAGTGGCCCGCACGCAACGCTCGAGCCGCTGTCGCGCGATCACAAGGATGGCCTGGTGGAGGCCGTGAAGGACGGCGAGTTGTGGAAGCTCTGGTACACCTCGATCCCGTCGCCGGAGGCGATGCCGTCCGAGATCGAGCGTCGTCTCGGTTTGCAGGCGGCGGGATCGATGCTGCCGTTCACGGTGAAGGATGCCGATAGCAAGGTCGCCGGCATGACGACCTACATGAATGTCGATGCCGCCAACCGGCGGGTCGAGATCGGCTCGACATGGTATGCAAAGCGTGTCCAGCGGACTGCGCTGAATACCCAGTGCAAGCTGCTGCTGCTCACCCATGCGTTCGAGAAGCTGAACTGCATCGCGGTCGAGTTCCGCACGCATTTCTTCAATCATCAGTCGCGGCGCGGCATCGAGCGGCTGGGCGCGAAGCTCGACGGCGTGCTGCGCAGTCACCAGATCGCACCGAACGGCACCCTGCGTGACACTGTCGTGTACAGCATCACCGCTTCGGAATGGCCGACGGTGAAAGCGCACCTGACCTATCAGTTGCACGAGAAGACGCGGTAACGCGCGGCCGTCGCCACACCGTCATTGCGGAGAGCGCAAGCGACGAAGCAATCCAGTTTGATGAGTGGATTGCTTCGCGTCGCTCGCAATGACGCGGAGCGCCCTCGTAGATGCCGTTTCGGTTCCGGAATTAACCTGCGCGGCGGCCATTAAGGTTTAAACGCAGGTTTCGTTGCGCGCGCAAACCGTCGGACTAACGTCGGATTGCGGACAATTGCCCCATGTCCGTTAACGACAAGACGGGGTCGTCGGCCGGTATACTGCGATCGGCGGCCCTCGCCATGAGGCAACCATGTCCGAGGCTGTATTCGTTCTTGTTCTGGTGTTCGTGGCCGGTTTTGGCATCGGCTACGGTGTGCGATCCCAGATGGTCATCCTGCGCCGAGCCAAGGCCCGCCGCAGGATGTGACGTGCCCGCCGCGCGGAAGCGTGACGCGCCCGCGGCGCCGGCGTGCAGCGCAAGCGAACCGATGAATTCAGGTGACGCCGAGGAACCGGCGGATCTCGTCGAGAAAGATCGGCAAGCCCGGATCCTGTTGGAGCGGGATATGATTTTTGCCCGGCAGCGTGACGAGGCGTGCGCCGGGGATACCTGCTGCAAGCTCCCGGCCTGACGCAATCGGCACCCTTCGGTCATCGCGGACATGCATGACAAGGGTGGGCACCTTGATTTGCGGCAGCAGATCGCGGACATCGAAGTTGATCACCGTTTCCAGATATCTGACGGCGCATTCAGCTGACGCGCTGACCCGCTGGGCTTCGTTGAAGGCGTCCATCTGTTCCCTCGTCGCAGTGGGGATCATCGACGCTGTGAAGAGTTGCCGGAAGGTTGGCTCGTTCGCGCCCCAGCCGAGTTTCATCAGGACCTTCATTGCGTCGAACTGCTCGCGTGCGGCGGGCGTCACGTTCGGGCTCTTGTAGACGCCGGCGGCAAATCCTCCATAAAGGATCAGATGCGAAACCCGTTCCGGATGCCGGATCGCGAAGGCGATCGCCACCGCGCACCCCTGAGACAATGCAAGAATCGGAAACCGCTCGAGTCCCGCCGCGTCAGCAACACTCTCCATGTCGCTCACCCAGTGATCCAGCGAGATGTTGCCGACGTCCCAATCCGACAGCCCGTTGCCTCGCGCGTCGAAACGGACCAGCGAAAAGCTCGAGGCCAGTTCGAGCAGGAGACCGCGGAAGATCGGCAGCTCCCAGTCGTATTCGAGATGCCCCAGCCAGTGTGCCGTGCGCAGCAATGGCGGGCCGTTGCCGACCTTCGCGAAAGCCAGCCGGACGCCGTCCGCCGCCTTGCAGTAGCGGATCTCCTGTTGAAGATTCGCGCCGGTCAGAATACGCGCGGCCTTGGATGCGCCGTCATGGAGATCGATCGCAAAGACCTCGATCGGCCGTGCGATGTTCTTCAGGTTCTGGCGGCCCATTTCGCGGAACTGAAGCCTGAGCTTGCCTTCGATCTGATCGAGCACCTGCCGGGAAATACAGACGCCGCCCCTCGGCGCGATACTCTCCAGCCGCGCCGCGACATTGACGCCATCGCCGAAGATTTCGCCGCCGTCCTCGATGACATCGCCGATGTTGATGCCGATGCGGAATTCGAGCCGGCTCTCCTCGGGCACGTTCACGTTCCGTGTAATCATCGCGCGCTGGATTTCGATCGCGCAGCGCACGGCTTCAACCGCACTGGCAAATTCCGCCAGCAGGCCGTCACCGGCGGTGTTGATGATGCGGCCGCGATGTTTCCTGATCCGCCGGTCGATCAGGTCGTGGCGGTGCGCCTTCAACTGTGCGTGGGTGCCTTCCTCGTCGGCGCCCATCAACCGGCTATAGCCGGCGACGTCCGCGGCGAGAATGGCTGTCAGGCGGCGATCGACGTGCTTCTTGGTCACGCGGCACCTCGCATCCGAGGCGGGCAGTCTAGGCGGCTCAGGGTGCGGTGGCCAGCATGGCGTCGCGCTTCATTCTGACCCGGTGGCAAAGGCCTTGTTCCCGCGCGGGCGCGCTCAGCATTCCGCGTCGTCCCCGCGAAAGCGGGGACCCATAATCACCTAATTCACGTTAAAGCGAGATGCCTGCGCCGCCGTTTCAGCGCCAAGCCAGAACGATGGGCTGGGGTGTCTGGGTCCCCGCTTTCGCGGGGACGACCAGTTGAGGAATGGTGCGTCGTTCGAGAACGCACGCCATTCAGCAAACAGAGACCGCGCTCAGACTTCCCGGCGGCTCAGGAACGCGAGGCGCTCGAACAGGTGCACGTCCTGCTCGTTCTTGAGCAGGGCGCCGTGCAGCGGCGGGATCAGCTTGCGCGGGTCGCGTTCGCGGAGCTGTTCCACCGTCATTTCCTCGTTGAGCAGCAGCTTGAGCCAGTCGAGCAGTTCCGAGGTCGATGGCTTCTTCTTCAGACCCGGCACGTCGCGCACCTCGAAGAAGATCTTCATCGCTTCCTGAACGAGGCGCTTCTTGATGTCGGGGAAGTGCACTTCCACGATGGCGTTCATGGTGTCGATGTCGGGGAACTTGATGTAGTGGAAGAAGCAGCGGCGCAGGAACGCGTCGGGCAGTTCCTTCTCGTTGTTCGAGGTGATCATGATGATCGGGCGCTGCTTCGCCTTGATCGTTTCGCCGGTCTCGTAGACATGGAATTCCATGCGGTCGAGTTCGAGCAGAAGGTCGTTCGGGAATTCGATGTCGGCCTTGTCGATTTCGTCGATCAGCAGGACCGGGCGCTTCTCGCTGGTGAAGGCGTCCCACAGCTTGCCGCGCTTGATGTAGTTGGAAATGTCGGAGACACGCGGATCGCCGAGCTGGCTGTCGCGCAGACGCGACACCGCGTCGTATTCGTAAAGGCCCTGCTGCGCCTTGGTGGTGGACTTGATGTGCCAGGTCAGCAGCGGCGCATCGAGCGCGCGCGCGACTTCTTCCGCGAGCACGGTCTTGCCGGTGCCGGGTTCGCCCTTCACCAGCAGCGGACGTTCGAGCACAATCGCTGCGTTGACCGCGACCTTCAGATCGTCGGTGGCGACGTAGTTTTTGGTACCGGTAAATTTCATCGACGTTTGCCTTGGTGAGTTTGTCTGAGTTCGTTTGTTCTGCTTCGCGTGATGCCGCGGGAAATCTCTTCAAACAAGAAGCGACCGCTTTATCGGCGGCCGCTTCCAGGAGCCTTTAAAACGTCATGCGCGCCGGATCAACGACAGGATGACCAGCACGACGATGCCGCCGATCGCTCCGTTGATGATCTCGCCGATCATGCCGGCGCCGAGCCGGATGCCGAGCTGCGGCAGCAGCCAGCCCGCGACCACCGCGCCGACGATGCCGACGACGATGTTGCCGAGAAGTCCGAAGCCCGCGCCCTTGACGATCAGGCCGGCCAGCCAGCCCGCGATCGCACCGACGATAATCCAAGCAATAATGCCCATGGACCAAACCCCTTGTTTAAAACGCTGCGACTCCCGCTGCGGGGTGTCGCGCGTCCCCGGTCAACGCCGCGAACTGTCTCCGGCCGGAGCAGTCCGGGAGGCGTCAAACAACAGTTTAAATGAAATGGCACACCAATCCAGACCGTGCCAGTGCTGTTTTCGAACGCAAGCCTGCCTTGCAGGGCGGTTTTCCGGGTGGGCGCAGGCAGACGAATGGCCCGCAACCCTGTAGTTTCATCACTCTAATCCCGTCACGAGGGCGACGCCCGCCCTTGACGGAAGCGGCTTCGGAGGCGATCTAAGTCCCATGTTTCTGCAATTCTTCACATCGCTGCGCGACGCGCAGGTTCCGGTCACGCTGCGTGAATATCTGACGCTGATGGAGGCGCTCGACGCCAACCTCGCGGATCAGAGCGTGGAGCATTTCTATTATCTGTCGCGCGCCTCGCTGGTGAAGGACGAGCGCAACCTCGACAAGTTCGACCGCGTGTTCGGCACCGTGTTCAAGGGGCTCGAGAGCCTGCTCGACGCCATGGAGAAGGCGGAGATTCCCGCCGAGTGGCTGCGCAAGGCCGCCGAGAAATATCTCACCGAGGAAGAGAAGAAGCAGATCGAGGCCATGGGCTGGGACAAGCTCATGGAGACTCTCAAGAAGCGTCTTGAAGAACAGAAGAAGCGCCATGAGGGCGGCAGCAAGTGGATCGGCACCGGCGGCACATCTCCCTTTGGTGCGGACGGCTACAATCCCGAAGGCATCCGCATCGGCCAGGAGAAGAACCGCAACTTCCGCGCGGTGAAGGTCTGGGACAAGCGCGAGTTCAAGGATCTCGACGGCAACGTCGAACTCGGTATCCGCAACATCAAGGTGGCGCTGCGCCGCCTGCGCAAGTTCGCGCGCACCGGTGCGCCTGACGAACTCGATCTCGACACCACGATCAAGGAAACCGCCAACCACGGTTATCTCGATGTCCACATGCGCCCCGAGCGGCGCAATGCGGTGAAGGTCCTGATCTTCTTCGACATCGGCGGATCGATGGACGGTCACATCGCGCAGGTCGAGGAACTGTTCTCAGCGGCGAAGACCGAGTTCAAGCACATGGAGTATTTCTACTTCCACAACTGCCTCTATGAAGGCGTCTGGAAGCAGAACAAGCGGCGCTTCTCCGATCGCACGCCGACCTGGGATATCCTTCACAAGTACCCGCACGACTACAAGGTCGTGTTTGTCGGCGATGCGTCGATGAGCCCATATGAAATTGTCGTCCCCGGCGGCTCCGTCGAACATGTCAACGAGGAGGCCGGGTCGGTCTGGCTCGAGCGCGTGACGCGGACCTATCCGCACGCGGTCTGGCTCAATCCCGTCGCGCGCAAGCACTGGGACTATTCGGAGTCCACCACCATCATCCGCAAGCTGTTCGCGGAGCGCATGTTCCCGCTGACCCTCGAAGGACTAGAGGGCGCGATGAAGGAATTGACGCGGTAGGCGCAAAGGTGAAGAAGGCCGGTTTGCTCGTCATTGCGAGGAGCGCAGCGACGAAGCAATCCATCTTTTTCGGGTGGCTGCCTCGCATGGATTGCTTCGCTTCGCTCGCAATGACGGGCCGTGAGCGATCATCGAAATTCAGATCAGCGTATCGTAGAGATCATCCCAGCCCGGATTCAGTGCTTGGATCAGTTGGATTTTGTCGTTCCGGCTTCCAGCCTTGATCTGCTTTTCACGGACAATCGCTGCTTCCATTGTGTCGTGATGTTCGTACCAGACCAGCCGCTTGCAACCGTACTTCTTTGTGAAACCGTCAATTAGTCCTTCGCGATGTTCATGGGCGCGGCGGGGCAAGTCCGACGTTACGCCAGTGTAAATTGTCCCGTTGTGCTGGTTGGCCACGATGTAGACGCAGGGTTGTTTCATCAGCGCGTCCTGTCATACGTTGACGGCAGGTGCAGAGTATCGTCATTGCGAGCGCGCCGAAGCAATCCATTCCGGCCTTCTCATGAGAAAAGATGGATTGCTTCGTCGCTGCGCTCCTCGCAATGACGGAGAGAGACGCTAGCTTTTAGAACTGATTAGCGGCACATTGCGGGTAAGACACTTCGTAAAGGACCGCCCCCAAATGCCCTCCACCATCACCCGCGGCTACAAGAAACTCCTCGACGAGGCCAACGCCCAGATCGAGACCATCAACGCGGCGGAAGCCGTCGAGCGTTTTCCGCAAGGCGGCGTGGGACAGAGCGAAGTCGTGATCGTGGACCTGCGCGATCCGCGCGAGATCGAGCGCGAGGGCCGCATCCCCGGCGCGTTTCACTGTCCGCGCGGCATGCTCGAATTCTGGATCGATCCGGAAAGCCCTTACGCCAAGCCGGTCTTTCAGGAAAACAAGAAGTTCGTGTTTCAATGCGCGTCAGGCTGGCGCTCGGCGCTGGCGGCCAAGACCGCGCAGGACATGGGCCTCTCTCCCGTGGCGCATCTCGGCGGCGGCTTCACCGGATGGAAGGCCGCCGGCGGTCCGATCGAGAAGGTCGAGCCGAAGAAGTAAGATTGAATTCGTCATTGCGAGCGAAGCGAAGCAATCCAGAAGCAAAAGCAAGCCTGGATTGCTTCGTCGCTGCGCTCCTCGCAATGACGCTGTGTGAAGCGATAGCTTGCAGGAAATTGGAGATACAATGCCCGCCACCGATCCTCTCGTCTCCACCGAATGGCTTGCCGCGCATCTGAACGATCCGCAAGTGAAGGTTCTCGATGCGACGTTCAAGTTGCCCGGCATCCTGCCGCTGCCGAAGGACGACTATCTGGCGCAGCACATTCCGGGCGCTGTGTTCTTCGACGTCGATGCGGTGTCGGATCACTCATCGTCGCTGCCGCATATGTTTCCGTCCGCCGAGCAGTTCGGTCGCGATGTCGGCGCGCTCGGCATTTCCAACGATGACACCGTGGTGCTGTACGATGCGGGCGGATGGGTCGCCGCCCCGCGCGGGTGGTGGATGTTCCTGTCGTTCGGCCACAACAACGTTCGCGTGCTCGACGGCGGCCTGAAGAAGTGGCTGGCGGAAGGCCGCGCGGTCGAGGGTGGCGAGGCCAAACCGAAGCCCGCGTCATTCAAGGCGGCGCTCGATGCCAGGCGTGTGCGCAGCATCCAGCAGTTGATCGGCAATCTGGAGAGTAGGGCCGAGCAGGTGATCGATGCGCGGCCGAGCGCGCGCTTTGAGGGCAGCGTGCCCGAGCCGCGTCCCGGCTTGCGCGGCGGGCATATTCCGGGCGCGCGCAGCGTTCCCTATGCGGGACTGTTCGATGCCAGCACAGGCGCGATGAAGCCGCTCGATGATTTGCGGGCGGCGTTCACCGGCGCGGGCGTGGATCTCGCCAAACCCATCGTCACGAGCTGCGGCTCCGGCGTATCGGCAGGCGTGCTGACGCTGGCGCTCTATCGCCTCGGCATTGCCGACACCGCGCTCTATGACGGATCATGGGCGGAGTGGGGCGAGCAGGGCGGCCCGCCGGTGGCGACAGGGCCGGTGTAACCAGCCTTAGCCGCCGAACAGCGGAAATGCTTTTTGCTGTTGGCGCAGCTGTTCGGCCCGCGCGCGTTCCTCGGCGCGGGCGCGTGCGATCTGACGCCGGTGTGCGATGGCGAGCGTGTTGACGCGGCGGGTTTTCTTCGCCGCAGGCCGGGGGATCGTCGCGGAGGCCGTCGCTTCCGTCGATCGCTCGACAGACGCGACCGTCTCGGTCGATCGCGGCTCGGACGCTTCGGTTACCGAAGATTTGGTCTCTGAGGATATGGCCTCGGTCGGCTTCGGATCAGCCAGTCCGGGTTCGGATTTTGCGTCGACGGCTTTCGCTTCGGAGATCCGGAGCTCGGAGGCCTTCACGCCCGCCGGCGCGGCTTCCTGAGGCTTCACGTCCGGAACCTTCGCTTCGGTGGCGCTGGCTTCGGAGGTCTGGGTATCCGAGGGCTTGGCATCCGCGGCCGGCGCTTCCGCTGCCGGAGCTTCCGCTGCCGGAGCTTCTGTGCTGGCCTTTGCGCTCAGAGCTGCGGACGTCTCCGGGGCCGGAGCGGGTTCGGCCGGTGCCTGTTCGGCTTCCCTGAGTGTGTCGCCGGCGTCCTGCTTTACGGTTTCGGCCGGTGGCAGTTCGCGCGGAATGTCGCGGATGATGGCCTGCTGGCGGATGGTCCGGTCCGGGGATGGCTTCGCCGTCAGCGCCTCGACCCGCAGCATCGCCAGTGTCGGTCCGCTGAGTTCGAACTGCGGCGCCAGCATCGGCTGCTGCGCCAGCCGCCACGACGGCATGCTCGCGAATTCCTCGTGCGCCGCGCGCAGCAGCGCGGCCGCGCCGAGGCCGAAGATCAGAATCGAGATCGCCAGCACGGTCGTCGCAAACAGGATTCGAAATCCGGGGAGCATTGTGACGTGTCCTGCCTTCGGCGGTGGAGGCGCGAAGGTCTCGAGCCAAAACGAAACGCATGTGAACGCTGGAGAAGCGAAAACTGAACGCCGGAAGCGCGGCTGAAGGCCACGAATCAAGCCTCCGGGAAGGATACCGCAGGCCATGAATTTGCCTGAAAAAACTTCGGCCGGGGCTGGGGATGGCGTCACATTGGCGGGAACCTGTTGCCCGGCTGCAATCTCGCGAAAAAGTCAGCCGTTTTCGGGCACTTTTTTCAACGATTGTCTTGAATGCGCCGCTATCCTGCGCGAATTGCCGTTAACGATACGGTGGCGGGTTCGCGCTATATAAGGGGCATGATGTTCAATCGCGTTTCCAAGGGTTTTTCTGCCAAGTCCTTCACGACGGCTTTTGCGGTTTCCGCGGTGGCCGGTCTGGCAGGTGCATCTGTTGCACTGGCGCAGTCCTATCCGCCGCCTCCGGGCTATTCGCAGCCGCTCCAGCCAGCGCCCTACGCGCGGGACGACCGCAGCGTGCCGGATTTCGACCGCCTCGATGGCGATGACCGTGGCACGGCGCTGTCGCCTCCGGGCTACCAGCAGCAGCCGAATTACCAGCAGCCGCCCGCTCCGCAGCAGCAGAGCTACCAGCAGCAGCCGGGCCTCGACCCGCGCGGCCCGGTGATGTCGCCGGACGATCCGCGTTACGGCCGCCCGACCGCTTACACCCCGCCGGCGCCCGGTTATTCCGATCGCGGCCCCGCGCCGATCTACAGCGACCGCGGTCCGCCGCAGGGCACCGATTTTACCGACCGCCCGCGTCCGCCCGGCGTGGTCGATGGCGCGCCGACGGGTGCGCTCGATCTGCAGGCGCCCGGCACGGCGCAGGGCGCCAACGGCCGCTCCGTGATGTCGGCATTGCCGCCTGAAGAGCAGCCCGAAACCGGCCCGCGCAAGGAATTGCCGCCGAACCTGCGGCGCACCGAGGTCAATTATCCGACCAAGGAGCCGCCGGGCACCATCATCGTCGATACGCCGAACACGCATCTCTATTACATTCTCGGCAATGGCCGCGCGATCCGCTACGGCGTGCGCGTCGGCCGCGACGGCTTCACCTGGACCGGCGTGCAGAAGATCACCCGCAAGGCGGAATGGCCGGACTGGCATCCGCCGACGGAAATGATCGAGCGCCAGCCTTACCTGCCGCGCTTCATGGCCGGCGGTGACGGTAATCCGCTCGGCGCGCGTGCGATGTATCTCGGCTCGACCGTGTACCGCATCCACGGCACCAACCAGCCGTCGACCATCGGCCAGTTCGTGTCGTCTGGCTGCATCGGCATGCTGAACGAGGATGTCACGGATCTGTTCGAGCGCACCAAGGTCGGCACCCGCGTTGTGGTGCTGCCGGGCGGCAAACCGCCGGCCTTGCCGCAGCCTCAGCCGGTCACCGCGTCTGCCCAGCCGCAGCCGTATCAGGGCGGACCCGCTCCCGCGCCGATGGCGAACGGTGCGCCTCCGCAGCGCCCGACCGCGTCGATGGGCGTGGCCAATCAGGGACCGACGGCTGTGCCGCCGCTGCCCGCGCCGGTCACGATCCGCTAAATCAGGATTTTCAGATCACATGAAAATGCCCGCGCATGTCGCGGGCATTTTTGTTTGGGCTCGCAGTGTCGAAGAAGCCTATCGACAGAGTTCCACGCTGTTGCCCGCGCGCTACAGTAACGACCTTCGACTCTCCCTAAGGTGCAGCCAGATTTTGTTGGATGTTTTTGAGGAATTTCATGAAAATGCTTTTGGCCGCCGCTGCGGTTGCCGCTCTTGGCGCAACCGGCGCACACGCTGCTGACATCGCGGCGCGCTCCTATACAAAAGCGCCTCCATTGGCGGCTGTCTCAAGCTGGACGGGCTTCTACGCCGGCCTCAACGTCGGCTATGGCTTTAACGATCCGGTTGCGACCTTTGCGCCCAATGACCCTGTATCCGCGAACGTATTCAACTTTTCCAATCCAAACCCGGCGGCTTCGGTTGCATACGACGTCAAAGGCGTTCTTGGCGGCGCGCAGGCTGGTTACAACTGGCAGGTCTCGCCCAATTGGCTGATTGGTCTGGAAGCGGATTTTCAGGGCAGTGACATCAAGGGATCGGCGGCCACGCCCTACGCGCTCATCGGTCGACCCGGGCAGGTTAACGCCGAGCAGAATGTTGAATGGTTCGGAACGCTGCGCGCGCGCGCTGGATGGCTCGCGACTGACAAACTCCTCGTTTACGGAACGGGCGGCCTGGCTTACGGCTCGGTCCACGCAAACTCGACCCTCAGCAACACGATAGGCTATACCGCAACGGGCGGTGGCTTCGGTGCCGCATGTCCTCCTGCTTCGGGAGCTTGCTACACGGGACCAACGACAAAAGTGATGACCGGGTACACCGCTGGTGGCGGCTTTGAATACGCGGCCTGGCGAAATGTTTCTTTCAAAGCTGAGTATCTCTACGTCAATCTTGGAAGCAGCAGTATCACTTCGGCTGCCCCCGGCGTTCCGGGTAACGCAATTTCATCTTACAACACGCACTTCAGCGATCTTGACTTCCATGTCGTGCGCATCGGCGCGAACTATCACTTCTGATTTTTTGATCCGTTAAACAAAAGCCCGGCCAAGACCTTAAGGTTTTGCCGGGCTTTTTATTGCGCATGACATGCAACCTTTGCAAATTTGCGATCTTGATGGAGTGACAACGACCGAGGAAGGAACCCGCATGGCCAAGAACAAGAGCACGATCTGCGTCTGGTACGACAAGGATGCGGAAGAGGCCGCGACGTTTTATGCGAGCGTATTTCCGGACAGCAAAGTCAACGCCGTGCACAAGGCGCCGACCGATTATCCCTCCGGCAAGAAGGGCGACACCATCACGGTGGATTTCACCGTGGCGGGCATTCCCTATATCGGCCTGAACGGCGGGCCGATCTTCAAACACAACGAAGCGTTCTCGATCTGCATCGCAACCGACGATCAGGCGGAGACGGACAAGTACTGGAACGCCATCGTCGGCAACGGCGGCCAGGAAAGCGCCTGCGGCTGGTGCAAGGACAAATGGGGCATCTCGTGGCAGATCACGCCCCGCGTCCTGACGGACGCGATGGCCAAAGGCGGCGAGGAAGCCAGGCGCGCATTCACCGCGATGATGGACATGAAGAAGATCGACGTGGCCGCGATCGAGGCCGCGATCCGCGGGTGAAGGCTCATCCATTCGTCATTGCGACGAGCCATATCTTCTCCCTCTCCCCGCCTGCGGGGAGAGGGTTGGGGTGAGGGGCAAGCTGTCCACATCACGGATGCGTCAGAT
>Ga0208242_100105_pt1 | contig 113971 bp, 125 predicted proteins | sample SubbioAug_CSW13A_FD_184825 | JGI IMG/M metagenome (GOLD analysis project Ga0208242, IMG submission 184825) | Serpentinite rock and fluid subsurface biosphere microbial communities from McLaughlin Reserve, California, USA - CR12Aug_CSW13A (SPAdes) | ecosystem: Environmental > Terrestrial > Deep... | reverse complement strand
TGGTGGCGGCGCCGATCCTCGTTCCCTGACCGGGTGGGACGCAGACGACGGGTCAGGCGCGTGATAGGGCAGGCTCGAGTTCATCGAGGAGCCGATCATGCACCTGGCCCGTTTTCCCCGCGTCCGTTTCGCTCACCTGCCCACGCCGCTTGAGGCCGCGCCCCGACTGGGGGAGGCGCTCGGCGGCCTGAGCCTGTTCATCAAGCGGGACGACGCCACGGGCCTAGCCGGCGGCGGCAACAAGACCCGCAAGCTGGAATTCCTGGCTGGCGAGGCCGTGGCCCAGGGGGCCGACACCCTGGTCACCCAGGGCGCGATCCAGTCCAACCATGTGCGCCAGACGGCCGCCGCGGCGGCACGGCTGGGCATGGCCTGCGAGATCATCCTGGAAGCCCGCACAGGCTCGGGCGCCGTAGACTACAATAATTCCGGCAATGTGCTCCTCGACCGCCTGCTCGGCGCGAATATCGAGACCGTGCCGGGCGGCAGCGACATGAACGCCGCCCTGGAGCGCGTCGCCCGGGGGGTGCGTGAGCGCGGCGGGCGGCCCTATGTGATCCCCGGCGGCGGCTCCAATGCGGTCGGCGCCCTGGGCTATGCCGACTGCGCCCGGGAGCTGGTGGTCCAGGCTGACGCCATGGGGCTGAAGATCGACCGCATCGTCACGGCCACCGGCAGCGCCGGCACCCATGCGGGTCTGGTGGCCGGCCTGGCCGTCATCGGCGCTGACATACCGGTCCTCGGCATCGGCGTGCGGGCGCCGCAGGCGACCCAGGAGGCCAATGTCTTCAAGCTGGCCCAGGAGACCTGCGCCCTGCTCGGCCAGGAGGGCCGGGTGACCCGCGACCGCGTGGCGGCGAATTGCGACTATGTGGGCGCGGGCTATGGCCTGATCGACCAGGCGGTGATTGACGCCTTGAAGCTGGCGGCCCGCACCGAGGCCCTGATCCTCGATCCCGTCTATAGCGGCAAGGCCATGAAGGGCCTCATTGACCTCTGCGCCCAGGGCGCCTTCAGGGATGAGACCGTAGTCTTCCTGCACACCGGCGGCGCCCAGGGCCTGTTCGGCTATCAGGGCGAGCTGGAAGGCCAGCTGGGATGAGCCTGATCCTTGGCGTCCTGGGTGGGATGGGGCCGGCGGCCACCCTCGACTTCCTGGCCAGGCTTCAGGCCTACACCCCCGCCGAACGGGACCAGGACCATATCCGCGTCCTGATGGACCTGAACCCGCAGGTCCCTGACCGCAATGTCCCCGGCGCCGGGGCGGGCCCGGTGCTGGCCGAGATGGCTGGCGGCCTGGCTGGCGGCGGGGCCGAGGTGCTGGCCATGCCCTGCAACACCGCCCACGCCCATGCAGATCTCATCGTGCGCGCCAGCGGCCTGCCCCTGATCGACATGATCGGCGGCGCGGCCAAGGCCGCGGCCGACACCGGCGCGAGGCGGGTCGGGGTGCTGGGCACCAAGGGTGCGCTGCGGCTCTACCGTGAATATCTCGCCGCCCGGGGCCTGGGCTTGGTCGCCCTGGGGGCTGAGCGCCAGGAGGCGTTCATGGAGGTCCTCTACCGCATCAAGGGCGGAGACCGGTCGGCCCAGGCGCGGGCGGAGATGGCCGGGCTCGCCCGCGATCTCGTGGCTGAGGGGGCCGAGACCCTGATCGCCGGCTGCACCGAGGCGCCGCTGGTCCTCTCGCCCGCCGAGGTGTCCGTGCCGCTGATCGACGCCGGCGACCTGCTGGCTCGCCGATGTGTGGCCGTCTGCCTCGAGCGCGAGCCGCCGCCGTCAATCTGAGGCGCTCCAGAGCCTGATGGTCTAGAGCCGTGCGGCGCTGAAGGTGTCGCAGGCGTTGGGGTCGCCCGACTCCGCCCCCCGGCGGAACCAGGCCATCCGCTGGGCGCTGGAGCCGTGGGTAAAGGCGTCGGGCACGACCCGGCCTTGGGACTGCTTCTGGAGGGTGTCGTCGCCGATGGCCGAGGCCGCCGCCAAGCCCTCGGCGATGTCGTCAGGTCCGAGCGCCACGGCGCCGCCGGACGCCGCTTCGGCCCGGGCGGCCCACACGCCGGCATAGCAGTCGGCCTGCAGCTCCAGCCGCACGGCGCCGCTTTCCGCCCCCTGGGAGCCCAGGCGCCGGGCCTGGTCCATCTGACCGGTCAGGTTCTGGACGTGATGGGCGACCTCATGGGCGATGACATAGGCCCGCGCCGCCTCGCCCCCTGCGCCGAACTTGTTTTCAAGATCATCCCAGAAGGACAGGTCCAGATAGACGCTGCGGTCAGCCGGGCAATAGAAGGGGCCCATGGCCGCCTGCCCTGTGCCGCACCGCGTGCCCGTGGCCTGTTCGTAGAGCACCATGGCGGCCGGCGGCTCGTAGGTCTGACCAGCCTGGTCGAAGATCTCGGTCCACACCTCGGCGGTGGAGGTCTCGATGACATCGACGAACTGGCCGGCTTCATCATCGGGCGCGCCGCGGACGCCCGCGCTCTGGGCCGCCGGCGCGCCAGCGCCGTTCACCACGCTGAGCGTCGTGGTCGGATCGATGCCGAAGACGAAATAGCCAATCAGGGCCAGCACCACGCCGCCGACCCCAAGCCCGCCGGCCACGGGTCCGACCCCGCGCCGGTCATCTATGTTTCCAGACCGCCGTCCGCCCCGCCAACGCATGCGCGCTCATCTCCCAAAGACCAGGCGCGACCATGCCCTGGCCGCGATGCGAAAACTACCGCCCGTCGCGTGCCAGGATCGCCCGCACCCGGGCGTTGGAGTCCGCCAGCCGCGCATCGGGGATGCGAACGTCCTCCGGCCCGCCGATCGGGGATGACCAGGGGGTCGCCAGCGCAAGGTCCGAGGCCTCCCGCTGGCGGCGCAGGTCCTGCAGGGCCCGCTCCGTCTGCATCTGGGACGACAGGGCGTTCAGCTCGTTCTGCTGGGCGACCCCGCGATAGCGGTCCATCTGCTGCTGAGACTCGAGCACGCCAAGCTGGTGTTGCGTGTAGGCGTCCTGGGCGAGCGTCGGAGTGGCCAGGACAGCGATGGCCAGGCCAGCAAGGGCGACACGGGGGATGATGGGGCGCATGGGGCGGACTCCTTTGCCACCTCAACGCGCCACCCGCCCCTGCGGGTCCCTATTGCGGCCGGGTGCGGGTCGTGACCGAGAACCGGGCCAGTTGCTCGGTGGGCGCGGCCCAGCCGGGCGCCAGTTCCAGCGCCTTCTGGTAGTCGAAATAGGCCGACCGGGCGTCTTCCAGTCCCTCATGGGCCAGGGCGCGGTTGTAATAGGCCTTGGCCGGCTCCTCGACGCCGAGCTCCAGGCCCCGGTCAATGGCCGGCAGGCTTTCGGCGTAGCGCTTCTGGCCGATCAGGGCTGCGCCGCGGTTGACGTGCCCCTCCCCCAGGTCCGGCTTCATCTTGATCGCCTGGTCGAAGTCGGCGATGGCGCGGGGATATTCGGCGCGGCGCATGCGCAGGACGCCACGGTTCACATAGGTGCCGGCCCGGTCCCGGGCGTTGAGGAATTCGGTTTCGAGGGCGAGGTCGCAGAACTCCTCGAACCGCTCGTCGGACTGGCCGCCGACAGCGGCCTTGGAGCAGGCTTCGGCCATGCCGCCGCCGATGATGGTCACCGCGCCATGGGCCGATCCCGCCGCAGCGGCTGTGGTCAGGGCGGCGAGCACCGCCAGGATGGAAAGTCGACGACCCATGGCCGGACCCCCTGAGGTTGATCTCGTCGACCCGGTGTCGACGACCTGAACAGACTCTTCCCGTATCGCGGTTCCGTCAATGTGACAGACCGCGTCAAGGCTGCAATTTAGTCTTGGAAATCAACTTCCGGAGGTGTCACGCCGGGGGCTCGCGGCGACGCCTCGTCTCCCGATAGAGGATGTAGAGACCACTCGCCGCCACCACGCCGGCGCCGACCAGGGTCAACGCCCGCGGCAGCTCCTCCCAGACCAGGAAGGCGAACAGGCTGGCCCAGACCAGCTGGGTGTAGTCGAACGGCGCCACTACCGCCACGGGGGCGACGCGGATCGCTTCGGTCAGCAGAAGCTGGCCCACGCCCCCCAGCAGGCCCATCACCACCAGCAGGGCGAAGGTGCCGGGATCGGGCATGATCCAGCCGAAGGGCAGGCTGGCCAGCCCCGCCAGGGCGCCGGCGACGGTGAAGTAGAAGACGATCCGGGGGCCAGGCTCGGTCATGCTGATCTGGCGGATGGTGATCATGGCGAGCGCCGAGCCCACCGCGCCGATCAGGGCGAAGATGACGCCGATATTGGCCAGGTTCGCCGGGTCAGGCCGGATCATGATCAGCACGCCGACGAAGCCGACCGCCACCGCCGCCCAACGGTGCGGCCCCACAGACTCCTTCAGCAGGGGGACCGAGAGGGCCGTCATGAACAGGGGGGCCGAGAAGGATAGGGCCGTGGCCTCGGTCAGGGGCAGGTGGGACACCGCCAGAAAGCCGCCAATCATGCCAGTGAGGCCGACCATGGCCCGGGTCGCGTGAGCCCCTGGCCGGGTGGTGCGCAGAACGCCGAACCCGCTGGTGCGCCAGATGTAGATGGCGATGGGAATGAAGGCGAAGGCGTTGCGGAAGAACAGGGTCTCGAAGATCGGCACCCCCCGCTCCGAGGCGACCTTCACCAGGCCAAACAACCCGGCCAGACAGGCCATGGCGCAGACCCGCAGGAGGATCCCGAAGCCCACGCGCGCGGCGGGCCGCTGCAGGGGGCCTGGGATCGGAACGGGGGTGTCGCTCGCCATGGCTGGCCATGACCCGGCGACGGCGCAAGGTCAATCGTCGGGCGCAGAGGGGGTCGCATTTCCCCCGAATGTGAGCCCCAGGCGGGCCAGGGCGCCATAGGCGCGCTGCACATCCCCCACATGCGCCAGCAGGGCGCGACGGGCCAGAGCCGTGCGCATGGCCTGAGCCGATACGATGACTCCACCGGCGACCCGCACGCACCGGCGCCCCCGGATCAGTCGGTTGACCTGTCGCCGGGTCGTTTCAAAGGGCTGCCCCAGGGACTTGGCCAGGGCCAGGACGCTGACCGGCGCCAGCAGTTCGTCCGGAGGCGGATCGGACAGCCCCCCATGGCGTCGCGCGAGCACCGGATCGCTGAACACCGGCGTGTAGTTGTGGTGCAGGATAGCCAGGAGAACGAGACCCTGCCCCACATCGCCGGCGACGGCCCCCAGCCGTTCGGCGAACCTCAGGACGTACTCGACCCCCACCCGAACAGCGAGACGCTCCGCCCCGTCCGGGGAGGGTTCGGCGGGACACGGCGCGCCGCCGGTCAGGTCGAAACCTGGGGCGATACTGACGAGGTCGGCCGCCAGGGTTTCCATCGCCTGGTAGCCCTGGATCAGAGCCTGGTGGTTGGCCTCGGTCGTCAGGGCGCTGTTGGGGATGTAGACGCCCCTGGCTGTGCGGACGCAGACGCCCGCAGCCTCCAGGGCGGCGACCCGTCGCCGGGCCGCGTCGTAGGGCAGGCTCAGGGACTCCGCCAGGGCGCGAACACTGACGGGGCGGCGAAGCTCGTCAGGGGGCGGCGACTCAAACCGGGCGTAACGCAGCGCCAGCACGGGATCGCGAACCACATGCCGGACATTGGCCTCGAGGATAGCCAGGGTCAGCAGCGATGTGAGCCGGTCGCCCCCAGACAGATGGGCCAGGCCTCCCAGACCCTGCAGAAAAATGGGCGCCGCGCATTGAAGAACCAGGCGCGAAGTGTTGTCAGTCTCCGGCGCGCCCCCCGTAGGCCCGCCCGCGACTGAATTTGCAGCGCCGGCTCGACCCTGTCCTGCGGCCGCATCAGGCTCGTCCATGGGACCTCCGGGCGGGGCTCGCCACCGCCGATTGACCTAAGGGTAGCATGGGTTTGGCCCCAGCAGCGCCCTGTCCCTGGCGCGAGGCGCGCCGATGCGCTCATATTGTGCAAGGTCAAGGCTGGGACATTGGCCACGGTATCGGGGGCGGGCATGCAGGTTCAGGACGGCGCGGCGACCGCGCAGGCGCGGCGTCGAATGGTCGGGCTGGCTTTAGCCCTGGGCGCCTTCACCGCGATCCTGCTGGCGCCAGACTTTGGGTCAGGGCCCGCCGTCCGTCCGGTGGCGGCCGTCACCGTCCTGATGGCCGTGCTCTGGATGACGGAGGCCGCGCCCCTGGTGGTCACCGCCCTGATCCCGCTGGTGCTGTTCCCGGCCCTGGGCGTCAGCGACATCCGCGCCGCCGCGGCCCCCTATGCGGACCCGGTGATCTTCCTGTTCCTGGGCGGTTTCGTCCTGGGCGCGGCCATGGAGCGAAGCGGGCTGCACAAGCGGGTGGGCCTGGGCTGCGCGGCCGCCGCTGGCGCCACGCCACGGCGGCTGGTGGCCGGCATGCTGGGGGCTACGGCCCTGGTCTCCATGTGGGTCAGCAATTCCGCAGCCGCCGTCCTGATGATGCCAGTGGCCATGGCCGTCCTGGCGCTCGCCGAGGATCACGGGGGGCGGGAGGACCCCGTCTCCTATCGCAACCTCGGCGTCGCCCTGCTGCTGGCGGTGGCCTATGGCGCCAGCATTGGGGGCATCGCCACCCTGATCGGCACCCCGCCCAACGCCCTGCTGGCCGGCTACATGGCCCAAGAGCATGGAATCGAGATCGGCTTTGGCCAGTGGATGATGATCGGCGTGCCGGTCGCCCTGGTCCTGCTGGCGGCGGCCTGGGGCACGCTCATCCTGCTCAATCCGGTCAGGCTGGTATTGCCCGAGGCCGGCGTCCTTTTCCGCGAGGAGAAGGCCAGGCTTGGCGCCATGAGCCGGGCGGAAATCCGGGTCTGCATCATCTTCGCCCTCGCCGCCTTCGCCTGGGTCTTCCGGCCCCTGCTGACCCCCTACGCCCCGTGGCTCACCGACACGGGCGTGGCCATCGCTGCGGCCGTGGCGCTCGCCTTTACGCCCTCAGGCGAGGCGACCGGCGACCGGCTGGTCACCGAGGCCGAGCTGAAGCGCCTGCCCTGGGGGGTGCTGACCCTGTTCGGCGGGGGCTTGAGCCTGGCCGCCGCCATCTCCACCAGCGGCCTTGCGGCCTGGCTTGGCGAACTGCTGAGCATCCTTGGCGGCTGGCCGGTGGCCGCCCTGGTGGTCATGGTCACCCTGGCGATGATTTTCCTGACGGAGCTGACCAGCAACACCGCCTCGGCCGCCACCTTCCTGCCCATCGGCGGGGCGCTGGCGCTCGCCATCGGGGCCGATCCGCTGCTGTTCGCCATTCCCCTGGCGCTGGCCGCGTCCTGCGCCTTCATGCTGCCGGTGGCCACGCCGCCCAACGCCATCGTCTATGGCGGCGGTCTGATCTCCATCGCCCAGATGAGCAGGGCTGGCCTATGGCTGAACCTGATCGGCGTGGTCGCGATCTCGCTGATCGCCCTGGCCGCCGTGCCGTTGATCTTCGGCGCCACCTGACCGCACAGCGATAGTGGTGCCCCCGGTCGGACTCGAACCGACACACCTTGCGGTACCGCATTTTGAGTGCGGCGCGTCTACCAATTCCACCACAGGGGCCCGCGGGTGGCGCAATCTAGCCAGACGCCGGGGCGCGTCAACGGCGCGCGAGCCCGCGACAGGCCGCTGCGCCGGGTCACAGGGCTTGCATCCCCCTCGCCGGACCCGTAACTGATAATCGTTCGCAGACAATGCTGGCGACGCCGCTACGCCTCGCCGCCCTTCCCACCGGGACCCCGCCATGGACGATTCCTATCCCCATCCGACCTCATCCGCCGCTCAGCCGCTCGCGCCCGGCGAGATCCGGCTGAGCCAGGCGCGGGTGGGGGATCGCGGGGTCATCGGCGCGGTCGGCGCCCCGGACGCCCAGGGGCGGGGCGGGCTGGACGCCCAGGAGCTGGAGCGTCGTCTGCTGGAACTCGGCTTCGTGGAAGGCGCAGCGATCGAGGTGATTCATGAGGGCGCGATCGGCCATGATCCCATCGCCGTGCGCCTGGACGACATGCGGGTGGCCCTGCGCCGCAAGGATGCAGCCGACGTCGTCCTTCGCCTCGCCCCGGAGACGGCCCAGTGAGCACCGCGACCGCCCGCATCGCCCTGGTCGGCAACCCCAATTCCGGCAAGACCGCCCTCTTCAACGCCCTGACCGGCAGCCACCAGAAGGTGGCCAACTATGCCGGCGTGACGGTGGAGAAGAAGGAAGGGATCATCACCACCGCCAGCGGCCGCACCGTCTCGGTGCTGGACCTGCCCGGCACCTATTCCCTGCGCGCGCGTAGCCCGGACGAGGCGGTGACGCGGGACGCGATCCTCGGCCAGCTAAAGGGGGAGACCCCGCCGGACGTGGTGGTCTGCGTGGCCGACGCCACCAATCTGCGTCTGGTGCTGCGCCTGATCCTGGAGCTGCGCCAAGTGGGCCGGCCCATGGTGCTGGCGCTGAACATGTTCGACATCGCCCAGCGCCAGGGCCTGCGCATCGACCTGGAGGGGCTGGCCCGGGACATCGGCGCGCCGATCGTCACCACCGTGGCCACGCGCAAACGAGGCATTGAGGATCTGGTCGCCCAGATTGAAGCCAAGGTCGAGGCCCTGGCCGCGACCGGCGCCCTGGAGGCTCCCAACACCTGGCATGAGCCCTCGCCTGCGGAGATCCGCCAGGCCCACGCCGAAGCCCAGCGGATCATGAAGGCCCATGTGCGGCCGGCCGAACGTCCCGACACCCTGACCGGCAAGATCGACGGGGTGCTGCTGCATCCGGTGGCGGGCCTCGCCATTCTGCTGTCTCTGCTGTTTGTCATGTTCCAGGCGGTGTTCGCCTGGGCCGGTCCGCTGATGGACGGCATCGAGGGCGGCATCGGCGCCCTGGGCGGCCTGGTGGCGACGGTTCTGCCGGACGGTCTTTTGCAGAGCCTGATCGTCGATGGGCTGATCGCCGGCGTCGGCAGCGTGCTGGTCTTCCTGCCGCAGATCCTGATCCTGTTCCTGTTCATCATCCTCCTGGAGGACTTCGGCTACATGGCCAGGGCCGCCTTCCTGATGGACAGGATCATGGGCGGCGCCGGGCTGCACGGCCGGGCCTTCATTCCCCTGCTGTCGTCCTTCGCCTGCGCCATTCCAGGGGTCATGGCCACCCGGGTGATCGATTCCAAGCGCGACCGGCTGACCACCATCATGGTCGCCCCGCTGATGACCTGTTCGGCGCGGATTCCGGTCTACACCCTGATCATCGCGGCCTTCATTCCCAACCAGACGGTCTGGGGCTTCGCCAGCCTGCAGGGTCTGGTCATGTTCGGCCTCTATGTGGCCGGCATCACCAGCGCGCTCGCCATCTCCTTCATCGCCCGGCGGCTGTTCTGGCGCGGTCAGGTCGAGCCCTTTCTGATGGAGCTGCCGACCTACAAGATGCCCGATGCCAAGAGCGTGCTGCGCAATCTGTGGCAGCGGGCGGCGATCTTCATGAACCGCGCCGGCCGCATCATCCTGCCGCTGATGGTGCTGATCTGGGTGCTGTCCACCTTCCCCTATCCGCCGGAGGGCGCCACGGGGCCGGCCATCGACTACAGCTTCGCCGGCCAGTTGGGCCACCTGATCCACCCCCTGTTCGCGCCCATCGGCTTCAACTGGCAGATGACCGTTGCCCTGATCCCCGGCATGGCCGCCCGGGAGGTCGCCGTCGGCGCGCTGGGCACCGTCTATGCGGTGGCCAACGCCGAGGAAGCGGTCGGCACCCTGGCCGGCGCCCTGTCGGCCGACTGGTCCCTGGCCATGGGGCTGGCCTTCCTGACGTGGTACGTGTTCGCCCCGCAGTGCGCCCCCACGCTGGCCGTGGTGAAGCGCGAGACCAACAGCTGGCTTTGGCCCACGGTGATGTTCGCCTACATGATCACCCTGGCCTATCTGGCGGCCATGGGCGTCTATCACGGCGCCGTGGCGCTGGGCTGGGGGTAGGGCGCGTTCCGATAGGTGGGGACCGGTTATCGGAGAAAACGCGCGCTCACTTTGAAGCCCTAGCCCGCCTCGGTTCGTTCGCCGGCCAGGACGCCGGCGGCGGCCTGCAGGCGCATCAGCAGCCGCTTGAGCAGGGCCACCTCGCTGGGATCGAGGCCTGAGATCAAGGCCGCCTCATAGGCCAGCGCCAGGGGCGCGATCTCCGCATGCAGGCGCACGCCCTCCAGGCTGAGCGCCACCACGTGGGAGCGGCCATCCTGGTCGTTTTGGGACCGCTCCAGCAGATGGCGCTTGGCCAGTCCCTGGGCCGCGCGGCTGACCGTCACCTTGTCCATGCCGGTGCGGCTGACCAGGGCGCTCTGGTTCATCGGCCCGTCCTCCGCCAGGACGCAGATCAGCCGCCACTGGGGGATGCTGAGGCCAAAGCGGTCCTCATAGGCTCGAGCAATCAGCCGGCTGACCGCGTTGGAGGCCACCGACAGGCGATAGGGCAGATAAGCGTCCAGCTGGAGGCCGGCGGTGGTGTCGGCCGGCTCGGGCCGGGACGGTGCGGTCATAGGGCCTGGACCTCCTGCTCGATGGCGCCGAATATCGAGTGGCGGCGACCGTCGCGCATTTCAATCCGCACCGTATCGCCCGTTTTGAGGAACGGCGTTCTGGGCGCCCCATGGGCCAGGGTTTCGACGGTCCGCACCTCGGCGAGGCAGGAATAGCCGACCCCGCCCTCGGCCACCGATTTTCCTGGACCGCCGTCCGGACCGCGATTCGACACCGTGCCCGAGCCGATGATCGTGCCCGCCGCCAGCGCCCGGGTCTTGGCCGCATGCGCGATCAGGGTCCCGAAATCGAAGGTCATGTCGACGCCGGCGTCGGCGCAGCCCAGGACCGCGCCGTTCAGCTCCACCTCGACGGCGCCGTGCAGACGCCCCTCCCGCCAGGCTTCACCGAGCGCGTCCGGCGTCACCGCCACAGGGGAGAAGGCCGAGGCCGGCTTGGACTGGAAGAAGCCGAAGTTCTTGGCCAGCTCGTCGGGGATCAGGTTGCGCAGGGAGACGTCGTTGACCAGCAGCACCAGGCGCACATGGTTCAGCGCGTCGGCCGGGCTTACCCCCTGCGGCACATCGCCGGTGATGACCGCCACCTCGGCCTCCAGGTCGCAGCCCCAGGCCTCATCGGCCAGCGGAATGGGGTCGCGGGGCGCCAGGAAGCCATCGGAGCCACCCTGATACATCAGCGGATCGGTCCAGAAGCTCTGCGGCATCTCGGCCCCGCGGGCGCGGCGCACCAGCTCCACATGGTTCACATAGGCCGAGCCGTCGGCCCACTGATAGGCCCGCGGCAGGGGGCTTTCGGCGTCGTGCTCATGGAAGCGTTCCTTGGGCACCCCGCCGTGCTCCAGGCTCTCGGCCAGGGCGCGCAGCATGGGCTCGCACCGCTCCCAATCGTCCAGCGCCGCCTGCAGGGTGGGCGCCACCGTGGCGGCGTCCGTGAACCAGGCCAGGTCGTTGGAGACCACCACCAGCCGGCCGTCACGGCCGGACTTCAGCGAGGCGAGCTTCATCTTGGGGTCTCCGCTTGAGGGCTAGGATTGTTGTTGAATCAGGGTCTGCACCAGACGCACACCGGCCTCGAAGGCGCGGGGCTCATAGACGTGGACCTCCACGCGGATGTCGCCGCCGGGGCTGTCCTCCCACATATAGTTCCGCTCGAAGCGGACCGGCCGGCCCTGGGGACTGAAGCCCTCGAAGGTGTCGCCCCACGGCGTGCAGGGCGAAAGCGCCCGCCAGCCAAGATCGCAGGCCTGGGTCAGCTCCTCCCGGGCGGCAGCCTCCAGGTCGTCATGAACCGCAGCGTTCATCGGGCCTTCCAGCTGTCGACATAGGCGGCGTTCTCGACGCTCGCAGCGGCCTCGCCCACCTCCAGCGGATCGCGGGTGTCGATCATCACCGCATATTCGTCGGTGGCGGGCTTGGGCTGGGACAGCATGTTCTTCAGCGCCTTCGGGTGAGGCCCGTGGGTGAAACCCGACGGGTGGAAGGTCATCATGCCCGCATCGATGCCGTCGCGGCTGAAGAAGTCGCCGGCGTGGTAGAAGAGCACCTCGTCATAGTCGTCATTGTTGTGGAAGAACGGCACCTTCAGCGCGCCGGGGTCGGTCTCGAAGGGCCGCGGCGCAAAGGTGCAGACCACGAACCGGTCGGCCAGGAAGGTCGTGTGGGCGCTGGGCGGCAGGTGGTAGCGATGGCTGACCACCGGGCGGATATGGCTCACATTCAGGCGCACCGGCGCCAGCTCCCCATGCCAGCCCACAGCGTCCAGGGGATTGTAGGGATAAGTCACCGTCGAGACCTGGCCGCGCTTCTTGATGGCGACCGTGGTTTCGCCGTCCTGCGCCTGGTGGTCGCGGAAGGCCTCGTCCATCGCCGGCGTATCCAGCATCGCGGGATCAAAGATGGCGTGGGGGCCGAGCAGGCCCTTATCAGGCAGGGTGAAGTGGCTGTTGGTCGCCTGGATGGTCAGGATGGCGCAGGGCTCAGCCGGCGCCAGGCGCCACATGGTCCCCCGGGGCAGATAGAGATAGTCGCCGGCGACAAAGGCGATGCGGCCATAGTCGCAGAAGAGGTCGCCGGCGCCCTGGTGGACAAACAGCAGCTGGTCGCCATCGGCGTTGCGCGCCAGGCCCGGCATCGGTTGGGCGAGCTTCCAGAAGCGGATCTCGGTGGCGGCGTTGTGAAGCACCACCGGCGCGCTCCAGGGCGAGGCCTGGGGCTCGTTCAGCCGCGCCAGGTCGAAGGCCCGGGGTCGCAGGGGGCCCTCGAAACGCGTCCAGCCGGTGGGGGGCCTAGGATGATGCAGGAAGGCCGCGGGGCCGAAGAAGCCCTCCTTGGAAATCTCGCGCTCATAGGTGCCGGCTGGCATGTCGGCGTGGGCCTGGCGCGAATGCGTCCCTTGCGCCCCGCGCACGGGGATCCAGTTGCGGGTCGCCATCAGGGTTCGTCCTTGTAGATCCCCACGCTCAGGGGTTCGCCGTCGGCCAGCCGGGCGCGGTACATGCCCGAGGTGTTGTAGCTCCAGGCCATCTGGCCATCGGGCGCCACGGCGATGACGCCGCCGTCGCCGCCGAGCGCGGTGAGTTTTTCTTGGATCACCTCATCGGCCGCGGCCTGCAGGGACAGGCCCTTGTGCTCCACCAGGGCGCAGATCTCCCGGGCCACCGTCAGGCGGATGAAATACTCGCCGGTCCCGGTGGCCGAGACCGCGCAGGAGGCGTCCGAGGCGTAGTTGCCCGCGCCGATGATCGGGCTGTCGCCCACCCGGCCCCAGCGCTTGCCCGTGGTGCCGCCCGTCGACGTGCCCGCCGCCACATGGCCGGCCTGATCCAGGGCCACGACGCCCACGGTGCCGTACTTGCCCTCGTCATGGGCCAGGGCTGCGGCCTCATCGGCGACCACCGAGCCGGTGGGCCTAGGCGGGACCGGCAGTTTCTGTTCGGCCAGGAACTTCTCCAGGGAGCGCCAGCGGCGCTCGGTGAAGAAGTAGGCAGGCTCGGCCTGCTCCAGGCCCGCCTCCTTCGAGAAGGTGTCAGCGCCGGAACCCATCAGCATGACGTGCGGCGACTTTTCCATGACCGCGCGGGCGAGCGAGATCGGATGGCGGGTGCGGGTGACGCCGGCCACGGCGCCGGCCTTCAGGGTCGCCCCGTCCATGATCGAGGCGTCCAGCTCATTGCGGCCCTCGGCGGTGAACACCGCCCCGCGGCCGGAATTGAACAGGGGATCGTCTTCCAGCAGATGGATGGCCGCCTCGATGGCGTCCAGGGCAGATCCGCCCTTGGCCAGCACATCGCCGCCGGCCTGGGTCACCTTCGTCATGGCGGCGCGATAGGCCGCCTCCTGTTCAGGGGTGAGGTCGGCGCGTTCGATGACGCCCGCCCCCCCATGCACCACAATCGCCCACTTCGGCTGCGCCATCGCACTTCCCGTCACCAAACTCGCCAGCACCACCGCCAAAGCGAACGTCCGCATGTCTAGTCCTTCTTCGGCAGCACGCCCCGGCGGATCTGGTCGAGTTCGATGGACTCAAACAGCGCCTTGAAGTTGCCCTCGCCGAACCCTTCGTTGCCCTTGCGCTGGATCATCTCGAAGAAGATCGGACCGACCATGTTCTCCGTGAAGATCTGCAGCAGCAGACCTTGGCCCTGCGTCGGGGCGCCGTCCACCAGGATACGGTCGGTCCGCAGGCGCTGCAGGTCCTCGCCGTGGCCAGGCACCCGGGCCTCGATCTGGTCGTAATAGGTCTCCGGCGTGTCCTGGAAGCGGACGCCGCGCTCGCGCATGGTTTCGACAGCGGCGTAAATGTCGTCGGTCCCGAGCGCCAGGTGCTGGATGCCCTCGCCCTTGTAGTCCCTCAGGAACTCCTCGATCTGGGAGTGATCGTCCCGGCTCTCGTTCAGGGGGATGCGGATCTTGCCGCAGGGGCTGGTCATGGCCTTGGACAACAGGCCCGTCTGGGCGCCCTCGATGTCGAAATAGCGGATCTCGCGGAAGTTGAAGATCCGCTCATAGAAGTCCGCCCACTTGGCCATGTTTCCGCGGAACACATTGTGGGTCAGGTGATCGAGATAGGTCAGGCCGACCCCACGTTCAGCCTCCAGCTCGGCGGCGCCGGGGATGGGGACGAAGTCCACGTCATAGATTTCCTGGGCCCCGTAGCGGTCCACCAGATAGAGGTTCGATCCGCCGATCCCCTCGATGGCCGGAATATTGAGCTCCATCGGTCCCACCGGGCCCTGCACCGCGGTGGCGCCGCGCTCCACCGCCAGGGCCAGCGCCTTGGCCGCATCCCGCACCCGAAACGCCATGGCGTTGGCCGAGGGACCGTGGGCGGCGCGGAAGTCGGCCGGCTGGCCCGACGGCTCCATATTGAGCAGGAAATTGATGTCGCCCTGGCGATAGCGGACCACATGCTTGGACCGATGCCGCGAGACCGCGGTGAAGCCCATCAGCTCGAACAGACCGCCCAGGCGCTCGGGCTCAGGCGAGGTGAACTCCACAAACTCGAACCCGTCGGTGCCCAGGGGGTTCTCGAACAGATCGGTGGCGGCGGCGGTCGCAAGGGCGGTCATGGTGGTCTCCCGTCGGCGAGATAGTATCAGATGCAACTATCTACCAAAGACTTGGCCCTGCACAAGCCGTGCAACGGCCAAATCCATGCCTGGCAGCCGACCGGCCCCAACGTCCTATAGCGCCGCTGACGAAAGTGCGGTTCAATCGCCGTCCATGATCCGAGCCCTCGATCCGATCCTTGACCGTTGGCGCTTGACGGCCCTGCTCGCCTCGGCGGGCATGCTGGCCATAGCCCACGGCTTCCAGACCTTTGGCGAGCTGGCGCCCTGCACGCTCTGCCTGCGGCAGCGGGAGGTCTATTGGGCCGCCGCCGGCGTCGCCCTGGCCGGCATGATCCTGACGCGGCTGCAGGGCGGGGCGCGTTTCCGGCCGGCCTTCAACCTGGTCCTGGGCCTGATCTTCCTGGTGGGGACCGCGGTGGCCGTCTATCACGCGGGCGCGGAGTGGAAGTGGTGGCCGGGACCCAGCGCCTGCGCCTCGTCCGGGGGCGCGGTCAGCCTCGACGCCATGAGCGGGCTGCTGGCGGGCCAGGCGATCACCGCGCCGGCCTGCGACACCGCGCCCTGGGTTTTCCTTGGCCTGTCCATGGCCGGGTGGAACGCGGTTATCTCCCTGATCCTCGCGGCGCTGAGCCTGGCCGCCGCGGCCTATGAGAGAGGCAAGCGATGAGCGACAAACCCATTCCCGCCCGCCCAGGCGCTGGCGCCGTCCAGGCGAGGCTGGCGGAAATCCTGCGGGTCGACCACGCAGGCGAGCTTGGGGCTGTCCACATCTATCAAGGCCAGCGCGCCGTGCTGGGCGCCGCCAAGGGCAAGGAACGCCTGGCCGCCCAGCTGGAGGAGATGGAGGGGCATGAGGCCGTCCATCTGGCCCGCTTCGACGCGCTTCTGAACCAGCATGGGGTGCGCCCGACGGTGATGACGCCCCTGTGGCGCCTGGCCGGCTTCGCCCTGGGCGCCGGCACCGCCCTGATGGGCGAGAAGGCCGCCCATGCCTGCACCGAGGCCGTCGAATCGGTGATCGAGAAACACTATGCCGGCCAGGTGGCCGAGCTCGCCGACCGCGATCCGGAACTGGCCGCCGAGTTGGCCAAGTTCCGCGACGAGGAGTTGGCCCACCGCGACCTCGCCGTCGAAGAAGGCGCCCGCGAGGCGCCGGGCTATGGCCTGTTGTCGGCGGTGATCCAGGCCGGTTGTCGGACGGCGATCAAGATCAGCGAAAAGGTCTGAGGCCAGCCCCGGCCTGATCCAGCCCTCAGAAATCCTGTGATTGACCCCAGCTGAGTCGGGCTTACTGATCGATGATCAGGCGGCGCCAGACCGCCGGCAGGGAGTTCGGCCATGGGGATAATCTGCAGCGCCCGGCGCGCGCGACCGCCTGCGGATCTCCGGCCATGAACATCAAGATCTTCGTCCTGGCCCTGTCGACCTTCGCCTTCGGCTCGGGCGCCTTCATCTTCGCGGGGCTGCTGGAGCCCATGGCCGCCGAGCTTGGGGTTTCGGTGGGTGCGGCGGGCCAGCTGCAGACCGTCTATGTCCTGACGTCGGCCCTGGCTGGGCCGCCTCTGGCCTTCCTGGTGGGCCGGTTCGAGCGCAAGCGGGTGCTGACCGTCGCGCTCAGTGTCGCGGTTCTGCTCAACCTCGCCTGCCTGCTGACCCCCGGCTACGGAACCCTGATGATTCTGCGCGCGGTCCTGGGCGCCATCGGCGCCATGGCTGGCCCCGCGGCGTCAGCCGCCGCCAGCGCCCTGGTCCCGCCCGAGCGCCGGGGCTCGGCCCTGGCCATCGTCATGGGCGGCATGACGGTCGCCTTCCTGATGGGCATTCCCCTGGGCAGCGTGGTAGGCGCGGCGTTCGGCTGGCGGGCCACCTTCCTGCTCTCGGCAGGCTTAAGCGCCTTCGCCCTGGCGGCCATCCTGATCTTCATCCCGCGGGTGACGCCGCCAGCGCCGGGCGTCGGCCAGGGCCTGAGGGGCGCCGGCGTCCTGCCGCTCTTCCTCTCCACCTTCCTGGCCTTCGGGGCCAATATGACCATCACCACCTACATCGCCCCTATCCTGCGCCTGCAGGTAGAGGTCACAGGCGCCGGCGTGGCGGCCTTCCAGATGCTGGTGGGCGTGGGCAGCTTCCTGGGCTTGGCGCTCGGCGGGCGGGCCGCCGACCGGGGCGCGGGCGGCCTCAGCGTCACTCTGGGCTTCCTCGGCCTGGCGGCGGCGGCGGCCCTGCATGGCCTGGAGCTCGCGCGGACCGGCGCGCCCGGCGCTCTGGCATACGGGATTGTCGGCCTGGCGGTGCTGACCGGCTCCACCTCGCTCTTCTCGATCATGCCGGTGATCCAGACCCGACTGATCGCCAAGGCGCCGGCTTCGGCGCCGCTGGCCCTGGCCTTCAACGGCTCGTCAGCCGCCCTGGGTCAGGCCTTTGGCGGCGCCCTGGGCGGGGCCTTGCTGACCCAGAGCGGCGCCCTGTCGGTGACCTTCGCGGCGGGGCTCGTGGCCGTGGCGGCGGCCGCCTTCTGGCAGTTCGCCCATCGGGGCACGACGCCTGTCTAGGTGGCCGCGAGCAGAACGTGCAGCCCTCGCTTGTGAGGCGAGCGGCCATGCGCGCTGATCCGAACACATCTAGAAGCGGCTCAATTGCTGGAGCCGAATTTCATGACCATTCGACCTTTGATACTCTTGGTCGACGACGACGTAACACTGTTACAGGTCATTGCTGGACATCTACACCTGGAAGGATTTGAGGCAGTTCTCGCCCAGACTGCCGCCCAGGCCATCCAGTCCCTGCAGAACCTGGCCATTTCTCTGGTAGTTGTTGACATATTCATGCCCGATCAAGACGGGATGGAGACCATCGGCGAGGTTCGCGCCCGTTGGCCGAGCCTGCCGATCATCGCCATGTCGGGGGGCTGGCGGACCATCAGCCCCGACACCATCCTGGAGACCGCCAAGGCCCTGGGCGCCCAGGACGCCCTGGCCAAGCCCTTTGACCGCCAGACCCTGGTTGAGGCGATTCGCAGGCTGCTGCCCCCGACGTGAGGACGCCTAGCCCCGTCGCCAGCGGCGACGGCGGCGACATAGAACCAGCCGAAGGTGTCGATGACTCAGCCCTGGGCCGTCTGGAAAATCCTGTCGGACTGGGTTCGTAGAACGGCGCGGCCTCCCCTGACGCCCGCATGGGGCTGGCGCAGGCGAGAATGGCTACCGCGCCGTCGAGGCCAACGCTCAAGCTCGGCGGAGGTTCATGTGGCGGCTCCGCGGGCCTTGCGCTTATGGGGCCCAGATGGGCCGAAGTGGGGCGAGAACGGCCCAGCCGTCCTCGCCCCTGCCCCGTCATTGGTCGGGACAATCGCTAGTCTAGTCCTGCGGCTCCAGCTTGACGACCAGCGGGTTCGGATCCAGGTCGAGCATGGCGCCCGTGGCCACATCGACGCCAGCGCCGATCACGCCGCCGACCAGGACATTGCCCGCCATGCCCGCGCCGCCGGCGCCCGAAACCCGGGTCGTCACCTGGCCGGTCCAGGTCTTGTAGCCATCCTTGCTGATGGTGACGCCGAACTCCGACTTCCTCGGCATCTTGAAGGTGCACGGCGTCGCGTCGCAGGCGAACTGGTTGCTGGTCTTGACGCTCGCCCCCGAGGGCTCAGTCTCAACCGTCCAGGTGGTGTTGGTCCCGCGCGTGACAGTCGCGCACGCGCTCAGCGCCAGCATAGAGCTGGCGATCACAATAGTCCGAAGCATGAAATCCCCCCATGAGCCCAAACACCGGGCCATGGGAAATAAGAGGAGCGGCGGCCGCAACACAAGCGGAAGCTGCACCATCGCCACGCGATCGTGCAACGCGCAACCTTGGGACGCCGCCAGCCGCGTGAGCGGTCTCCCCCGTTCAGCTCACCTGAGATGAAGGCTGGCTCAGGTCGCCAGGGTCCGAGCGCCCCTGGGCCCTGGCCGCTCGGACGACGTCAAAATTGGCCTCGGCCCAGGTCACAAGGCCGAGCAGCGGGCTGGCGAAGCTCTCCCCGAGGGGGGTGAGGGAGTAGGTCACGCTGGGGGGCACGGTGGGCTGAACATCCCGCAGGACCAGCCCGTCCGTCTCCAGACTGCGCAAGGTCTGGGACAGCATGCGTTTGGAAATGTCGGGGATCACGCGGGCCAGGACGCTGAACCGCTTGGGTCCCTGGGCCAGGGCGCACAGCAACAGCATCGACCAGCGGTCTCCCAGCCGGTCCAGCAGATTGCGCACGGGGCAGCCGCCGGGATCGTGGCCCATGGCCAGCCATTCCGAGAACTTAAGCCCCAGGGCTATGCGCGCGTCCATGTGGTGACCCCAGCGTAACCAGGCGACGGCGCGGTGCCGTCTTACGGTGGCGCTTATAGGTCTCTAAATGAGACCTTATCAACAACAAGAGACCGATGGACTCCCATGAGCACCTCCTTCCGCGTCGCCGTCACCGGCGCCAACGGCCAGCTCGGCCGCCTTGTCATCGAAACCTTGGCGAGGCGTCTGCCCCCTCGCGCCGTGGTCGCCCTGGTGCGTGACCCGGCCCATCTCAGCGCCCCGTTTCCAGAAGGTGTCGAGGTCCGCCAAGGCGATTATGAGCGCCCCGAGACCCTGGATATCGCCCTGAAGGACGTAGACCGGCTGCTGCTGATCTCTTCCAACGCCCTGGGCGCCCGCCTCGCCCAGCATCGCAATGTGATCGCGGCCGCGAGCCGGGCGGGAGTCGAGCGGCTGGCCTATACAAGCGTCCTGCGGGCTGACACCTCAAGCCTTGGCCTGGCCGAGGAGCATCGGCAGACCGAGGCCCTGATCCGGACCAGCGGGCTGTCCTACACCCTGCTTCGCAACGGCTGGTACACGGAGAACTATGCCGCTTCGATCCCGGCCGCCCTGGCCCATGGCGCCTTGCTGGGAAGCGCCGGCGACGGCCATATCTCCAGCGCCTCCCGGCAGGACTATGCCGAGGCCGCAGCCCAGGCGCTGATTGAGGACACGGGTCCGCAGGTGGTGCATGAACTGGCCGGCGACCTTGCCTATACCCTAACGGAGTTCGCGGCCGAGATCGCCCGCCAGGCCGGCAAGCCGGTGGCCTATGTCCATCTCCCGCAGGCCGAATTCCGTAGCGCCCTGGTCGGCGCGGGACTACCATCGCCGGTGGCCGAGCTCCTCTCGGACTCCGATGCGGCTGCGGCCAAGGGCGCCCTGTTTGACCGCTCCGGCCAGCTGTCGCGCCTCATCGGCCGGCCCACCACGCCCTTTACCGCAACGGTCGCTGAAACCCTCGCGGCAGGCGGCTAGGGGCCGCCCTCAGGCCTCCAGCTCGATGTCCCAGTAAAGATAGTCGAGCCAGCTCTGGTGAAGGTAGTTGGGCGGGAAGCGGCGGCCGCGCTCCTGAAGTTCGTGGGCCTGGGGGCGGCGCGGCGCCATCAGCGGCCGCATGCCGGCTTCCTGCGGGGTGCGGCCGCCCTTGGCGAGATTGCAGGGCGCGCAGGCGGTGACGATGTTTTCCCAGCTGGTGCGGCCGCCACGGGATCTCGGCACCACATGGTCGAAGGTCAGGTCCTCACCCGAGCGGCAGTACTGGCAGGCGAATCCGTCGCGCAGGAAGAGGTTGAAGCGGGTGAAGGCCGGCGGGCGGTCCTGCGTCACATAGCTCTTCAGCGCGACGACGCTGGGCAGACGCATGGAGAAGGAGGGGGAGCGGATCATGTGGTCATAGGTCGAGACCACGTCGACCCGATCCAGGAACACCGCCTTGATCACTTCCTGCCAGGGCCAGACCGACAGGGGATAATAGCTGAGCGGCCGATAGTCGGCGTTGAGTACGAGGGCAGGCCAGCCCGATGGGGGATGCTGGATCACCTGCATCGCCGGAGCGCCCACCTCGGGGGCGCTGAACGCCCTATGTCAAATGCACTGAGACTGAAGACGCAGATCCTCCCTCTCGTGTGCCCTGGGAGACCAGGGACAGCTCACCATAGTCGCGATTCTGTGACGGCTCCATGGCGTCGTGCGGCGGGATGGAGCCACAAAAAAAGAGGGGACCCATGGGGCCCCCTCAAGGCGACAGACTGGGAGAAAAAGGTCGCCCTCAGGCGAAGGCGCCGAACAGCGCGCCCACCAGGGCGAGGCTGAGCACCACGAACAGGGCCGGGGTGATGCGATCAAAGACGCGTTCGGCGGCCGACAGGGAAGCGAGAGACATGACACACACCTTGTGAGTTGGAGCCCCCGGGGAGGGGGGCGGGTTTCTTATTTGAACAACGCTAAGATAGCGCACATCTAAGCGACGTCAAGATGATCTTTACGGCGATCAGATAGAGAATTACACTCGGGGTAATGAGAGAATCTGAAGCCCCCGAGTCGCGCCCCTATCACCACGGCGATCTGCGCCGCGCCCTGGTGGAGGCCGCCTGCCGCCTCCTGGAGAAAGAAGGCGCCCAGGCCCTGTCCCTGCGCGCCGTGGCGCGGGAGGCTGGCGTCAGCCCCGCCGCGCCCTATCACCACTTCAAGGACAAGAGCGAACTGCTCGACGCCGTCGCCCACGAGGGCTGGGAGAAGCTGGACCTCGCCTTTCAGGCGGCCCGCGACGCCCACACCTCTCCGCCGGACCGGGTGCGGGAGTTGGGGGTGGCCTATGTCTGTTTCGCCAGCCAGCACCCCGACCTCTACCGGGTGATGTACGACTGCTCCCGGGACAAGGCGGACATGCCCGCCCATGTGCTGGAAAATGAGGAAAGCGCCTATCGTCGCGTCCGGGAGGTGCTGATCTCCGCCGGGGCCGACCCCTCAGACGAGATCGGCCTGGAACTGGCGACCATCGCCTGCTGGTGCGCCGCCCATGGCCTGGCCGAGATGACCAGCTTCAAGCAGTTCGAGCCCCTCAAGGAAGCCCTGGGCGGCGAGGAGGCCTTCCTGCGCGGCGTGCTCGCCCATGTGGGGGTGTTCGCCAAGGGCCTCTAGGGTTAGAGCCCTTGGGGTGAGCGCGCCCTTCGTCACCCGTTTCGCCCCCTCCCCCACCGGCCTGCTGCACCGGGGGCACGCCTATTCGGCCCTGCTGGCCTATCAGGCGGCGCAGGCGGCCGGCGGGACCTTCCTGCTGCGGATCGAGGACATCGACGCCACCCGCGCGCGGCCGGAGTTCGAGGCGGCCATCTGCGAGGACCTGGCCTGGCTGGGGATCACCTGGCCTGAGCCTGTGCGGCGCCAGTCCGAGCACCTGGACGACTACGAGGCCGCGCTCGCGCGCCTTGCGGCCGAGGGCCTCGTCTACCGCTGCTTCCGCACGCGCAAGGAGGTGGCCCAGGCCATGGCCAGCGCCCCGCACGGCGCCATGGACACCTTCCGCAGCGCGCCCCTTTCCGCCGATGAGGAGGCCGAACGCCTGGCCCGGGGCGAAGCCTTCGCCTGGCGGCTCTCCCTTGAGGCCGCGGCGACGCGGCTCGGCGGGTTCGACGACCTCACCTTCCAGGAAGAGGGCGCCGGACCAGAAGGCGAAACCGGCCTGATCGCAGCGCGGCCCGAGCTCGGCGGTGACGTCGTCCTGGCCCGCAAGGATGTGGGGGTGGCCTATCACCTGGCCGTGGTGGTGGACGACGCCCTGCAAGGCGTCACCCACGTGATCCGCGGCTGCGACCTGTTCGAAGCCGCCCATGTCCAGCGGCTGCTGCAGGCCCTGCTCGCCCTGCCGACCCCGGTCTATCGCCACCACCGGCTGCTGGCGGGGCCGGACGGGAAGCGCTACGCCAAGCGTGACCGGGCCGAAACCCTGCAGGCGCTGCGCGCCGCGGGCCTCATGCCCGAGCAGTTGCGCCAGGAGATGGGCCTGTGACGACCCCGCAAGCCCCGCAGAGCAGCGACGGCCGCGCACTGGCGGTGCTGATCTTCGGCGCCGTCGTCATCGGGTTCGTACCGATCCTGGTGCGCCTGTCCGACACGGGCTCAGCCGCCGCCGGCTTCTGGCGTCTGGCCTTCGCCCTGCCGCTCCTGGCCTTGATGACGCGCCGAGCGGGCGCAGGGCTGGGACGCGCGCCCTCGCGCCTGGCCATGGTCGCCGGGGTGATGTTCGCCCTGGACCTCGGCTTCTGGCACTACGGCATCGCGCTCACCTCGGTGGCCAACGCCACGGTGCTGACCAATCTGACGCCGGTGGTGGTGACGGCCTTCGCCTGGATCTTTCTGCGACAGACGCCCCGCAAGCTCTTCCTGCTGGCCGTGACCCTGGCGCTCGCCGGCGCCTTCACCATGGCCGCCGCCCGCAGCGGGGCCGTGGGGCCAGCTCCTGGCCTCGGCAACGCCGCGGCCGCCCTCACGGCGCTCTGGTACGCCTTCTACTTCCTGGCGGTGAGCGCCGCGCGGCGGACAGAGGCGGCCTTGAAGATCATGTTCTGGTCGAGCCTGACCGGCGCGCCCCTCTTGCTCGGCGCGGCCCTTCTGCTGGGCGAGAGCGTGATCCCCGCCAGCCTCGGCGGCTGGGCGGCCTGCGCGGGACTGGGCGTTCTGCACGTGGCGGGACAGGGCGCCATCGCCTGGGCCCTGGGCCGTCTGCCGCCCGCCACCGCCTCAGTCGTGGTGCTGATCCAGCCCGTGGTGGCCGCCGCCGCCGGCTGGCTGTTGTTTGCGGAGGCGCTCGGGCCAGTCCAGGCCTTGGGCGGCGCCGTCACCCTGGCCGGGGTGGCGCTGGCCCAGTGGTCAGCCAGGCCGCCGCGGGTCCCCGTCGCCGATGCGCCCAAGCCCCTCTAGGCGTCGCTCAGCCCATAGGCCTGGCGGGCCGTATCGATGGCGGCGAGCTTGGCGTCAAAGGCGCTCCAGTCGTCGGCCTGATCGATCCGCGCCCAGATCGCCTCGATCTCCTCATAGATCAGCTCCTGAGGTTCGGGGGCGTTGAAATAAGGGTGCTGGATGGCGTCGGGTCGCACGGGTTCAAAGCCCGCGAGCTGCGCACGGAAGTCCGCAAAGCCTTCCTGACGATAGATGTCGCCGCGGACGCCGGCCAGTGCGCGGGCCTCATCACCGCCGAACCAGTCGAAGAAGAAGGGCTCCCAGCGCAGGGGCTCGCCGCCGGCCGCCAGCGCCTGGAACGCCGCCTGGGCGAGGCTGGAATCGGCCTCGGTCCCCTGGCTGCGCACCCCGAGCCTGCGGCGCATGGCGGCCGCCAGCTCGGCCCGGTAGACGCCGGCGAACCCGTTCAGCGCCTCGACCAGGGGCTCTGTCGGGCTGACCAGGGAGAAACAGCCGCCCAGCTGCCGCAGGTTCCAGAACACCGCCTCGGCCTGCCGGCCAAAGCTGTAGAGTCCGCTGTGGTCGAAATAGGCGGCCACGAAATTGGGATCATTGCGCGGCAGGAACCGGTAGGGGCCGTAGTCAAAGCTCTCGCCGGTGATGTTCATATTGTCAGTGTTGAGCACCCCGTGGACGAAGCCCGCCGCCATCCACGACGCCGCCAGCCGCGCCATCCGTCCGCTCACCGCCCCCAGCAGGGCGGCCGGGCGATCCACCGCGCTTTCAAGCTCGGGATAGTAGTGGGCGATGACGTGGTCGATCAGGGCGCCGATGCGCTCGGGCGCCTCCTCGAAGGCGTGGCGCTGAAAGGTCCCGAAGCGGATGTGGCTGTGCGAGAGCCGAGTCAGCGCAGCCCCGCGGGTCGGGCTCGGCTCGTCATTGCGCTCCAGGGCCTCGCCGGTCTCGACCAGGGAGAAGGAGCGCGAGGTGGGAACCCCCTGGGCCTCCAGCATGGCCGTGGCCAGCACCTCGCGGACGCCGCCCTTCAGGGTCAACCGGCCATCGCCCGAGCGCGACCAGGGGGTCTGGCCCGACCCCTTGGTGCCGAGGTCCAGCAGGCGACCGGTCCCGGCCTCCCGCAGCTGGGCGAACAGGAAGCCGCGGCCGTCGCCGAGGTCGGGATTGTAGGTGCGGAACTGGTGGCCGTGATAGCGCATGGCCAGGGGCTGTTTCAGATTGTCCGGCAGCGGCGCGAACCGGCCGAAATGGGCGATCCACTCGCCGTCGCTGAGGTCGCTCAACCCCACCGACGCCGCGGCCCGGTCATTGCGATAGCGCAGGATCGTCTGGGGAAAGTCCGCCGGGGCTACGGGATCGAAGAAGCCCTCGCCCAGGGTCACGAACTGCGGATCGGGCTGGTAGGCGGGCGAGATCGACATGTTCGGCGGCTCCCTTGGCTTCTGGGTGTCAGATAAGCGTCCCGGCCCAGTCCTGCCCGTTGCGCGGGGCGGGAACCACGCGAACGCCTGGCAGGAAGCGCGCCACATCGCCGATCGTTTCGGTGAAATCCGGCGCCAGCGGGCTGGCGTCCTGGCTGATCACCACGGCGGCCAGGTCTAGCCCCTCGCCCTTGATCACCTTGGCCGCCGTCAGGGTGTGGCTGATCGAACCGAGATAGGAGCCCCCCACCAGGACGACCGGGAGTCCCAGGGCCGCCATCAGATCGAGATTAGTGGCGTCCTCGCTGAGCGGCGACATGACCCCGCCGGCTCCTTCGATCAGCATCAGGTCCGGCGAGCCGGCCGCCAGGGCGGTCTGGCAGAGGCTGACCAGGGTCTGCAGGCGCAGGTCCCGCCCCTCCAGCCGGGCGGCCATGGGCGGCGAAAGGGCGGCCGTAAACCGCAGCGGCGACATGGCTTCGAGGTTGGCGGGCGTCAGGGGAAGGCCAAGCGCGGCCAGAAGGCGGCCAGGATCGCTCTCAGCCCAGTCAGCGGGATCGATCCCACTCACCGCCGGCTTGAAGGCTTCGACCGACAGGCCCCGAGCGCGGGCGGCGGCGATCAGGGCGCAGGCGGCGTAGGTCTTGCCCACGTCGGTGTGGGCGCCGGCGATGAACAGGGCGCGCATTCAGGCGGTCTCCATCAGGGCGCCCACGGCCTGGGCGAGGCGGTCGATGTCGGCGTCGTCGTGGCCCGCGGTGAAGGCCAGCCGCAGGCGAGCGGTCCCGGCCGGCACGGTGGGCGGACGGATGGCCACGGCCAGGAAGCCCTGGGCCTCCAGGGCCTGCATGGCGCCAAGCGTGCGGGCCGTATCCCCCAACACCACGGGCACAATCGGGCTCTGGGCGTCCGGCAGGCCAAGCGCTGTGGTGAACCGGCGGGCCTTGGCCAGGGGGCGGGTGGTGAGGCCTGCGTCGCTGGCGATGATCTCCAGGGCCGCCAGGGCCGCCCCGGCGCTGGCTGGCGGCAGGCCGGTGGAATAGACGAAGGTTCGCGCCCGGGTGCGCAGCAGGTCAATGACCGGGGCGCTGGCGCAGACATAGGCGCCATAACCGCCCACCGCCTTGGAAAAAGTCCCCATGGCCAGGTCGATCCGCGCCTGCGGGAACAGAGCGGCGGTCCCGCGCCCCTGCCCGACGACCCCCAGGCCGTGAGCATCGTCCACCAGCAGCCAGGCCTCATGGGCCTGCGCCAGATCGCTGATGACGTCCAGCGGCGCGAGGTCGCCGTCCATGGAAAAGACCCCATCGGTGGCGATCAGGGCATGGCGCAGGCCGGCGCGCTCAACCTCAAGCTTGGCCGCTAGATCGGCCGTGTCGTTGTGGGCGAAGGGGATGATCCTGGCCCCCGACAGCTGCGCGCCCGCCCAGATGCAGGCATGGGCCAGTTCGTCCACGAACACCCCATCTCCGGGTCCCGCCACCGTGGGGATCAGGCCCGCATTGGCCAGATAGCCCGAGCCGAAGACACAGGCGGCTTCCGTCCCCTTGAAGGCGGCCAGCCGCGCCTCGAGCTCGCCCAGCAGCGGATGGTCGCCGGTCACCAGCCGCGAGGCCCCGGCCCCAGCGCCATAGGTGCGGACGGCGGCGGCCGCAGCCTCGATCACGGCAGGATGGTGCGACAAGTTCAGATAGTCGTTGCAGGAAAAGGACAGCAGGCGCCGCCCGTCCCGCTCTACCCAGAGGCCGTCCAGGCGATGGGTCGCCGTCAGCCGGCGGCGCAGGTGGGCGGCGTCCAGGTCGGCCAGCTTGGCGGCGGCGAAGGCGGAGAGGCTGTCGGTCACGCCGCGCGGTATGCACGAGGCCGCGCCCGCGTTAAAGCGCCCTTGCTTGGCGAAGGAGGCTTCCATGACCGACTGGCTCGACCGCGGCGCCCCCCATGTGTGGCGGCCCTATTGCCAGATGAAGACGGCCCCTGCGCCCCTGGCCGTCGCCCGGACGGAAGGGGCCCGAATCATTCTGGAGGACGGCCGCCAGTTGGTGGACGGCATCGCCAGCTGGTGGACCGCCTGCCACGGCTACAACCACCCCCATATCGCCAAGGCCGTTTCCGACCAGCTGGCCCGGGCGCCGCACGTCATGTTCGGGGGCCTGGCCCATGCGCCGGCCTATGACCTGGCGAGGCGCCTGGCCGCCCTGCTGCCAGGCGATCTCGACCACGTCTTCTTCGCCGAGAGCGGTTCGGTCTCGGTGGAGATCGCCATGAAGATGGCGATCCAGTTCTGGATCAATCGCGGCGTGTCTGGCCGCTCCAAATTCGTCAGCTTTCTCGGCGGCTATCATGGGGACACCCTGGCCACCATGACCATCTGCGACCCGGAAGAGGGCATGCACAGCCTGTTTTCCGGGGTGATGCCGAGCCAGCATGTGGTCGCCCTGCCCCGGGACCGCGACAGCGAAGCCGCCCTCGACGCCCTGCTGGCCGAGAAGGGATATGAGATCGCCGCCCTGATCGTCGAGCCCCGCATCCAGGGCGCCGGCGGCATGCTGATCCATGATGATGAGGTGCTGCGTCGCCTGCGGGCCATCGCCGACCGGCACGACGTGCTGCTGATCTTCGACGAGATCTTCACCGGCTTTGGCCGCACCGGCGATCTCTTCGCCTGCCTGGGCGCCGGCGTGACGCCCGACATCATCACGCTCTCCAAGGCGCTGACCGGCGGCACCCTGCCCCTGTCAGCCGCCGTGGCCAGCCGGCGGATTTTCGACGCCTTCTGGTCCGACGACGCCGGCGCAGCCCTGATGCACGGGCCGACCTATATGGCCAATCCGCTGGCCTGCGCCGCGGCCGGCGCCTCGCTCGACCTCTTCGAAGCCGGCGGCTGGACGGCTGATGTGGCGCGGATCGAGCTGGCCCTGCGCCGAGGCCTGGAGCCCTGCCAGGGGGCCGCCGGCGTGGTCGATGTCCGAACCCTGGGCGCCATCGGGGTGGTGGAGTTCGAGGCGGCGGTGGACGCAGGCGGCCTCTGCCAGCAGTTCGCCGAGCTGGGCTGCTGGATCAGGCCCATGGGCAAGGTCGTCTATCTGACCCCGCCCTTTGTCACCACGGACGCCGAGCTTGCGCAGCTGACCGGCGCGATCCGAAAGGTCCTGGGCGTCGCCGGATCGCAGGACTAGGCTGCGGGCCATGGACACCCAGGCCATTCTCGACAGTCTCGACCTTGTGGCTGAACGCAGCGACGACCCCGCCCCCCAGGTCTATGAGCGGCTGTTCGCCCGCTATCCGGAGACCGAGGCCCTGTTCGTCGGCGACAAGCGTGGCGCGGCCCGCGGCCAGATGCTGCGCCAGGCCACCGAGACCCTGCTGGACTATCTGGGCCCCAATATCTACGCCGCCAACTTCCTGAAGGCCGAGCTGCGCAATCACGATGATATCGGCGTGCCCGGCGACATCTTCCCGCGCTTCTACCAGGCCATGGCCGAGGCCTTCGCCGATATCCTGGGTGAAGACTGGACGCCTGACATGCAGCGCGCCTGGAATGACCTCAGCGCGCAGGTTGAGCAGATCGTCCAGGGCGAACCCCAGACGATCTGAAACCCATTCTCAGGCCAGCGCCGCCTTCAGCGAGGCCGCCGTCGCCTTGACCGCCTCCCCCACCGCCGGCGAGACATCGGCCATGATGTAGAAGTCGTGGATCAGGCTGGGATATTCCACATGTTCCGCCGCCACGCCGGCCGCCCGCAGGCGTTCGGCATGGTCGCGGCCCTCGTCCTTCAGCGGATCGAAGCCCGCCGTGACCACCAGGGCCGGCGGCAGACCCGCGCAGTCGACCTTACCCAGCATGGCCCGATGCGCCTGGGGGTGGCCCATGGCCGCCAGGCACTTGTCGAACCAGGCGATGGCCTGCTTGGTCAGCAGCGGACCATCCAGCGCCTTGCGGGACGCGGTCTCCTCCTCGGGCCAGATGCCGGGATAGAGCAGCAGCTGGAAGGCGATCTTTCGCTTGGGGTCGGCATTCAGGTCGCTGGCCACCGAGGCGGCGAGGTTGCCGCCGGCGGAGTCGCCGCCCACGGCGATCTTGGCCGGGTCAAAGCCGATCTCCGCGGCATGGTCGAAGGCCCAGCGGGTGGCGGCTAACGCGTCGTCATGGCTGGCCGGGAACGGGTTTTCCGGCGCCAGGCGGTAGTCCACCGACAGCACCCGCACGCCGGCCAGGGCCGCCAAGCGGCGACAATGGCCGTCATGGCTCTCCAGGTCGCCGATCACGAAGCCGCCGCCGTGGAAATAGACCAGCCCGCCAGTGATCGGCGCCGCGCCGGCCGGGGTGTAGAGCCTGGCCGGAATCTCGCCGGCCGCGCCATCGACCTTCAGGTCGCGGGTCACGACATCCTTGGGCGCGTTCTGATCGGTCGCCTGGCGTTGCATGCGATAGCCGGCCCGGACCATGTCCGGCGGCAGGGCGTCCAGGGGCGGCGGGGTCTGGCCCTCGGCGGCCTTGGCCTGGGCCTCCAGCATGGCCTGGAAATGGGGGTCCATCATCGGCGTCGTCCTCGTTTGCGTGTCGCGCTCTTGCCGGCGCGGTCATGAAAACGGCCCCCGGCGGATCGCCGGGGGCCGTGGGTCTCGTGGAGCTTACAGCCCTTACTCGGCCGCCTGCTTGGGCGCGTAGCCCATGACGGCCTTGACCTCCAGGAACTCGTGGAAGGCGAAGTCGCCCCACTCGCGCCCGTTGCCGCTCATCTTGAAGCCGCCGAAGGGGGCGGTCATGTCCGAGGCGCCGTTGATCGACACCTGACCGGCGCGGAGCTTGGAAGCCACTTCCCGGGCCTTGGCCAGGTCGGCGCCGTTCACATAGGCCGCCAGGCCGTATTCGGTGTCGTTGCCGATGGCGATGGCCTGATCGAGGTCCTCATAGCCGAGGATCGACAGGACAGGACCGAAGATCTCCTCGCGAGAGATGGTCATGTCCGGGGTCACATTGGCGAACACCGTCGGCTGGACATAGTAGCCCTTGTCCAGGCCCTCGGGACGGCCCACGCCGCCGGCGACCAGGGTGGCGCCCTCGTCGATGCCCTTCTGGATCAGGCCCTGGATCTTGTCCCACTGGGTCTTGGAGACCACCGGGCCCAGCATGGCGTTGCCGGTGGGATCGCCCACCGTCACCTGGGTGGCGGCTTCCTTGGCCGCGGCGATCGCCTCGTCCATCCGCTTGGTGGGGACCAGCATCCGGGTCGGGGCGTTACAGGACTGACCGGAATTGGTCATGATCTGACGGACGCCGCCGGCCACGCTCTTGGCGAAGACCTCGTCGTCCAGGACGATGTTCGGGCTCTTGCCGCCCAGTTCCTGATGGACGCGCTTGACGGTCGGGGCGGCGTTCTTGGCCACCTCGATGCCGGCCCGGGTGGAGCCGGTGAAGGAGACCATGTCCACTTCCGGATGGGTCGAGAGCGGCACGCCCACGCCCAGGCCATCGCCGTGGACCAGGTTGAACACGCCGGCCGGCACGCCGGCCTCATGCATGATCTCGGCGAAGATTTGACCGGTGAAAGGGGCGACTTCCGACGGCTTCAGCACCATGGTGCAGCCGGTGGCCAGCGCCGGGGCGACCTTGCACATGATTTGATTGAGCGGCCAGTTCCAGGGGGTGATGAAGCTGCAGACCCCGATCGGCTCCTTGACGATCATGGTCGAGCCGCGGTCTTCCTCGAACTTGAAGTCCTTCAGAATGCCGATGGCCGTGGCCAGGTGGCCCATGCCCGACGGCACCTGGGCGCGCTGAGCCAGCGAGGCGGGCGCGCCCATCTCCTCGGTGACGGCGGTGGCCAGGTCGCCAAAGCGCTTCTGGTACTCGGCCAGGACCCGCTGCATGACATCCAGGCGCTCTTCGCGGCTGGTCTGGGACCAGGTGGCGAAGGCCTTGCGGGCGGCCTTCACGGCCTTGTCCACATCGGCTTCGCCGCCGAGGGCGATCTTGCCGACCACTTCCTCGTTGGCGGGATTGATGACGTCCAGAGTCTTGAGCGACACCGGCTCGACCCACTGGCCGTCGATATAGAATTTCAGATATTCGCGCATGCCGTCCTCCTGGACCCTAGATTTCTTGGCGCCGGCTCCGCGGCCCGCGCAGTTTCAAACAGGCATTTTAGTTATCGACGTTCACCAAGGGAACATCAATCCGGTCGGCGCGGGTCACGCGCCGCTTTCCGTCCCCAAGGTGGCGCGCCTGAGGCCTGGCCGCAACCGGGCCTGCGCGGAATTGCGGTGGTCCTGCGCGCTCGCCTCGCCTTGCGGGCCGGCGCGGGCCTCGCTAAAGCCGGAGGGCCTTGTATTTCGGGAGAGCCCCATGACCGCCATCCTCACCATCCTGGTGTTCCTCGTCGTGATCTTTGCGATCAACATCTATGAGTTCGGACGTCCGGACTAAGACGCGTAAGCGGAGCCGGCGGTCTTGACCGAGCCCCGTGGCGCGGCCCTGGTCACCGGGGCGGCGCGACGCATCGGCCGGGTCCTGGCGATCAGTTGCGCCGAGGCCGGCTATGACGTGGCCCTGCACTGCCGGGTCATTGATGACGACGCCGAGTCGGTCGCCGCCGAGATCCGCGCCCTGGGCCGTCGCGCAGCCCTGTTCACCCGGGACCTGCGCAAAGAGTCAGAGACCGCCCCTCTGGTGGGCGAGGCCGAGGCCGAACTTGGCCCGGTGAACCTGCTGGTCAACAGCGCCTCGGTGTTCGAGGACGACGCCTTCACCTCCATGAACCGCCAGTCCTGGGACCTGCACATGGAGACCAATCTCCGCGGGCCCCTGGTCCTGGCCCAGGCCTTCGCCCGCCGGATCACCGGCCAGCGGCAGGGCCTGATCGTCAACATCCTCGACCAGCGTGTCCTGCGCACCCAGCCGGCCTTCTTCTCCTATTCCCTCAGCAAGGCCGCCCTGTGGGAGGCCACCCGGATGATGGCGCTGGCGCTGGCGCCCCGGGTGCGGGTCAACGGGATCGGGCCTGGCCCCGTCCTGCCCTCCATCCACCAGACGCCGGACGATTTCGCCCAGGAAGCGGCCAGCACGCCCCTGGCGCGGGCCGTCGATCCCCGGGAGATCGCCCAGGCCCTGCGCTACCTCATTGACGCTCCGTCAGTGACGGGCCAGATGATCGCCATCGATTCCGGCCAGCACCTGGCCTGACCCCCGTGAGCCCGGAGGGCGTTTCCATGGCCCTGTCCCCCGTCACCGAAGACCAGCTGTCCTCCGACGTCGGCGGCTGCCGCGTGGTCGCCAGCAAGATCTTCGTCTCCACCCTGCGGGTGGACGCCTATGTGGGGATCTACGCCCACGAACGCGGCCGCAGCCAGCCCCTGGTCATCGATGTGGAACTGGACGCGGCCGTGGCCGGCGCCGAGCATCTGTCGGAGACCGTGAACTACGAGCTGGTGGCCGAGGCGGCCCGATCCCTCGCGGCGTCCGGCCATATCGGCCTGGTGGAGACCTTCGCCGAAATGCTGGCCCGCGCCTGCCTGGCCGATCCCCGGGTGACCCGCGCCCGGGTGCGGGTGGACAAGCCCCAGGCGCTCGCCCCCCACGCCGCCAGCGCCGGCGTCGAGGTCGTCCTCGTCAGGACCTGACCATGGCCACGGTCCACCGCGCGCGGATCTCGCCCCTCTTGCCGCCGACCGAGTGGACCCTGGCTGATGGCGAGCTGGTGGAGCGGCGCGGCGCTAGGGAGCGACGCTTTCCGCTCAAGGACCTGCGGCGGCTGTCGGTCACAGACGGACTGGCCCAGGCCGACTTCGCCCGGGGTCGGGTGCGCATTCCCGCCCGCAGCTTCGGCCGCGGCGGGCGGCTGGAGGATCACGGGGAGACCTTTGTCCGACTGACCGAGGCCCTGGCTGCTGACAGCGCGGTCCACGCCCCTCGGCTGCGGCTGGGCCAGCCTCCGCGGCAGGCGGCCGACATGGTGGTCTGGACCATCGTCCTGTGCGGCGCCGGCGTTCTGGCGGTGATGGCGGCGGCCGCCATGATCGGCGCCTGGGCCCTCGGGCTGGCGCTCTCGGCGCGGCTGCTCTTCGTCCTGATCCTGGCCGCTGCAGCCCTCCCCTGGATCGGACGCGGCGACATAACGCCGAATTAAGGTGCCCCCCAACGGCTGGCGCCCCAATATGGCGACCAACGCCTGAAGGATCCGCCATGACTGACGCCATGCCCAACCCCGCGCCGATGGCCGCCCCCACCGAAGACCGCACCCTGCCTGCGGTGGCTTATGGGCTCTATCTGCTGGGCCTCGCCAATGTGATCACCATCTTCATCGGCCTGTTCATCGCCTACGCCAATCGTCGGGACGCCGGGCCGGTCATGGCCAGCCACTACACGTTCCAGATCCGCACCTTCTGGCTGTCCATCGGCTGGTTCGTGATCGGCGGGCTGCTGCTGCTGTTCGGCATTCCGCTGTCCTTTGTGCTGATCGGCATCCCAGCGGTCCTGCTCGGCGTCTTCATCATGGGCGTGGTCTGGATCTGGTTTGCGGTGCGCTGCGTCCTGGGGGTCATCTACTTGGCCCGTGGGGAAGCCTATCCGCGGCCGCTGAACTGGCTGATTTAAGGGCGCCTTGCCTAATTCGAGGGCGGGCGACCTTGGGTCCTGTCCCCTGAGGGTTGCATCCCCTTGAGGGGTCCGCTCCCAGCCCACCTAGCTTAACCATTAAGATGGGCGAACGGGGATTGGGCATGCTGGGGCGGATTATCGGACTGCTTCTGGGGCTGGGACTGGGCGGACTGGCCTATGTCATCCTCTATCCTGGCGGCCTGCAGGGGCAGATCCCGGCGCTCGACCTCGGGGCCTTCGAGAGCGTCCGGATGGGGGTGGCCCTGGCGGCCGGCCTTCTCGGCGCAGCCCTGGTGATCGCCGCCGTCGTGCGCGGCCCCACCCGGAAAAAGGCCCGCGACGGCCTGCCGGTGATCGCCGACTTCAAGTTCGCCGACGAGGCTCAGGACGCAAAGGAGGCGGCGCTCCCGGAAGAGCCCCGTCCCTTTCCAGGCCTGACCCCGCTCCAGGCCCTCGAGGCCGCGCCGGTCCCTGAGCCGGACCCCTTTCCCGCCGAGACCGCGGACACCGCGCCATCGGAGCCTGAGCCCGAAGTGATCCCCGAGGGGATTGAGGTCGCCTCGGTCGACGTCGAAGCCCCCGCCCTGGAACCGGAACCAGACCCGGCGGCGGCTCTACCCGCGCCCCTGGCGGCTGTTGCAGCCGCCGCGCCCGCGGTGACCGCTGAACCGGTCTCAGAGCCCGAGGTCACTTACGCGCCTGTAGAGCCGCTCCCGGAGCCTGCGGCCGCGCCGACCCTGGATGACTTTGACGCCGCCCGGTCGGACCTGCGGATGCACGCCCGGGCTGAGGCCTGGCCGGCGGCGGCTGCAGCCCTGCAGCGGGTCTCCGCCCTGGCGAGCACCGACCGGCAGCAGATGCTGGCCGCCCAGGACGCCGGAGACTTCGCCCGGGCCCAGGGCCGGACCGACGACGCCATCGAGGCCTACGACCTGGCGCTCGCCTATGCGCGACAGGCGAAGGCGCCGGAGCTGATCGCCGACGCCCTGCTGAATGTGGGGGACATGGCCTATGAGGAGCATCGCCTCGACTCCGCCGTCGACTCCTATGAAGCGGCCCTGGCTCTGCGGCGTCAGATCGCCCAGGATGTCGGGGGCGCCGACGCGCGCCGCGCCCTCTCCATCGCCCTGGAGCGCCTGGCCGACGCCCGGGAAGACCGTGGCCATCGGACCCGGGCTCTCGACCTCTATCGCGAGAGTGAGGCGATCGCCGCCGAGCTGGCCCAGGGCGACGCCGCCCGCTACGGCGCCGATCTCGTCACCACCCGCCAGCGCCGCGAGGAGCTTGAGGCGCGAATCCTGGCCTGAACGAAAACGCCCCCTCCGCCTGGGGCGAAGGGGGCGAATATCCAGACCTGAGCAGGTCTTCGGATCAGGCCGGCTGGAGTTCCCGGCGGACCATCTTGGCGTAGTCGTCCATCAGGCTGAGCGAGATATTGCCCGGGGTGAAGCTGTACTCGCCGATCTGCGAGACCGGGGTCACCTCGGCGGCGGTCCCGACCACGAAGCACTCGGTGAAGCCGGCCAGTTCCTCCGGCTTGATGTGGCGTTCGACCACCTCAAGACCCTTGGTCTTGGCCAGAGCGATCACCGACTGGCGGGTGATGCCGTTCAGGAAGCAGTCGGGGATCGGCGTATGCAGCACCCCGTCCTTCACGAAGAACACGTTCGACCCGGTGCTCTCGGCCACATAGCCGCGGTAGTCGAGCATCATGGCGTCCGTATAGCCGTCCTTCTCCGCCGCATGCTTGGAGATGGTGCAGATCATGTAGAGGCCGGTGGCCTTGGCGTGGACCGGCTCGGTCTCCGGCGAGGGCCGCTTGTACTTGGCCCAGCACATGCGGATGCCCTTGGCCTTTTCCTCCGGCGAGAAGTAGCTCGGCCACTCCCACACCGCGATGGCCACATGAATCTTGGTCTCCTGGGCCGAGACCCCGATCATCTCCGAGCCGCGCCAGGCGATGGGCCGCACATAGGCGTCGGTCAGGCCGTTCCTGGCGCAGGTCTCCTTGCAGGCCTGGTCGATCTCGGCCACCGTGAACGGGATTTCGAAGTCCAGCATCTCCGCCGACTTGAACAGGCGCTCTGTGTGTTCGGTAAGCTTGTAGATCTCACCGCCATACATCCGCTCGCCTTCGAACACCGCCGAGGCGTAGTGGAGGCCGTGCGTCAATACGTGCACCTTCGCCTCGCGCCAGGCTACGAACTGGCCATCCAGCCAGATCCATCCATCGCGATCGTCAAAGGGAACGAGTGCCATCGGCGTAGAGCCTCCTTTCAATGCGCTCCCCTTACAGCGCCGCAAGCCGCGCTCGTCAAACGAAATGGCCACGCCGCCGCATGGCCGCCAACGCAAGAGCGGCCTATCCTGTCAGCCTGCGCCAAGGGGAGCCGCCAGACGCATGAGCCTAGCTGAAGCCTCGGGGCCGCTGGCCCGCCATCTGCTGGTGGTGGACGACGATGACCGCATCCGCGAACTGCTGAAGGCCTTCCTCAGCCGCGAGGGCTTTCGCGTCACGACCGCGGCCGGCGGCGCAGCCGCGCGGCGGCTGCTGGACAGCCTGGATTTCGACCTGGCGGTCTTCGACGTGATGATGCCCGGTGAGGACGGCGTCTCGCTGACCCGCTGGCTGCGCAGCCAGAGCGGCGGGACCGGCCGCACGCCGGTCCTGATGCTGACCGCCAAAAGCGAGGCCGAACACCGGATCGAGGGCCTGCAGGTCGGCGCCGACGACTATCTGGGCAAGCCCTTTGAGCCGCAGGAGCTGCTGTTGCGGATCGAGGCCATTCTGCGCCGCACGGCCCAGCGCGCGCCGGCCGCGGGACGGTATTCCCTTGGCGCCTGCGCCTTTGATCTGGCCCGCGGCGAGCTGACCCGCGAGGGCGCGCCGGTGCGCCTGACTGAAGGTGAAGCCGTGCTGCTGCGCAGGCTGGCCCAGTCGCCGCACGAACCAGTGGATAGGCTGGAACTCGCCCGCGACACGGTCGACCCGTCCGGTCGGGCGGTGGACGTCCAGGTCACCCGTCTGCGGCGCAAGATCGAGGCCGATCCCAAGGCGCCGCGTTATCTGCAGACCGTTCGGGGGGTCGGCTACATGCTGGCGCCCGACTGATGCGCGTCCGGTTGCCCCCGCGCTATCTCGGCCGGCTGATCAAGCGCCGCCTGCCCACCAGCCTGTTTGGCCGCTCCCTGCTGATCATCGTCCTGCCGGTGGCCCTGATGCAGGTGGCGGTGACCTGGATTTTCTTCGACGCCCACTGGGACACGGTCACCAGCCGGCTTTCCGATGGTCTGGCCGGCGAGGTCGCCTGGGCGGTGGCGGGCTATGAGGACGACAAGAGCCCGGAGGCCTTCGCCGTGCTGGCCGCCCGGGCCGAGGAGGCCCTCAGCCTGTCCATCGCCCTGCAGGAGGGGCGCGAGCTGCCCCTGAACCGGCGCTACTCCTTCTTCGCCCCGGTGGACCGCTCGCTCAAGCGCGCCCTGTCGGAGCGGCTGGACGCCCCCTTCTGGTTCGATACGACCCGTTACCCGGCCTATGTGGACATCCGCGTGCAGGTGGACGAGGGCGTGCTGCGGATCCTCGCCCCCCGGGACCGGGCCTTCGCCACCCAGGGCCACATCTTCATTCTCTGGATGACGGTGGCGACCCTGCTGCTGACCGCGGTGGCCATCCTGTTCATCCGCAACCAGACCCGGGCCATCGAGCGCCTGGCTGCGGCCGCCGACGCCTTTGGCCGCGGGGTGGACGACACCGGCTTCAAGCCCCACGGGGCCCGTGAGGTGCGCCAGGCCGCCCACGCCTTCCTGGCCATGAAGTCCCGCATCCAGCGCCATCTGGAGCAGCGTACCGCCCTGCTGGCCTCGGTCAGTCACGACCTGCGCACCCCGCTCACCCGCCTGAAACTGGAACTGGCCCTGGCGCCGCCCTCCTCCCGGACCGGCGACATGAAGCGCGACCTGGCCGAGATGGAGCACATGATCGACGAATACCTCGCCTTCGCCCGCGGCGAGGGCGGCGAGAGCGTCGAGGACACCCTGTTGCGACCCCTGCTGGAGGATGTCGGCGAAGGCGCGGTTCGCGCCGGCGCGCAGGTGCGGGTCGAGGCGCCTGACGGCCTGACGGCCCGGGTCCGGCCCAGCGCCCTGCGCCGGGCGGTGTCCAACCTGGTGATGAACGCCGCCGTCCATGGGGAGACGATCGAGGTCGTCGCCCGCCGCCTGCCCTCAGGCGGGGTGGAGATCGCCGTGGACGACGACGGGCCGGGCATTCCCGCCGCCCAGTACGAGGACGCCTTCAAGGCCTTCAACCGGCTGGATGAGGCGCGCAATCAGAACATCAAGGGGGTCGGCCTGGGCCTCGCCATCGCTCGGGACGTGGCCCGCGGGCATGGGGGCGAGGTCCTGCTGGACCGCTCGCCCCTGGGCGGGTTGCGGGCAGTGATCCGGCTGCCCGCCTGAACCCCTGGGGCGATCGCCCCAAGGGTCGCAGCGTCTCGGATCAGGCGGCCCGGCGAGCGGCGATGTGGTTGTCGATCACCGCCTCCAGCACGGTCAGCGGCACCGCCCCCGACAGTAGCCCCGCATCGTGGAAGGCGCGCAGGTCGAACCGGTCGCCCAGCGCCGCGCGGGCCTTCTCCCGCAGGCGCAGCCAGACAAGCTTGCCGACCATGTAGCTGCAGGCCTGGGCGGGCCACACCGCATAGCGCTCGATCTCCGTGGTCGAAGACGAGATGGGTGACCCGTCGATGGAGGACATGGTCTCGATGGCCTGCTCGCGGCTCCAGCGCTTGGCGTGGATGCCGGTGTCGACCACCAGGCGGGCGGCCCGGAACAGGGCGGCCTGCAGATAGCCCACCTCGCCCAGCGGATTGTCTTCATAGACCCCCATCTCCTTGGCCAGTTCCTCGGCATAGAGGGCCCAGCCTTCGCCATAGGCCGACAGGAAGGTCGCCCGCCGGATCATCGGCAGGTCGGCCTCCTGCTGCAGGGCCAGCTGCATGTGATGGCCAGGGGCGGCTTCATGATAGGTGAGGGTCGGCAGGGTCCAGGTGGGGTTCTCCGTGGAGTCCCGCAGGTTGATCCAGAAGATGCCGGGCCGCGATCCGTCCAGGGTCGGCTGGTTGTAATAGCCGCCTGGCGCCCCGGCCTCGATGAACTTCGGCACCCGGCGGACCTCGACCGGCGCCTTCGGCAGGGTCCCGAAATACTCCGGCAGCCGCTTGTACATGGCCTCGGTCATGGCGTTGAGGGACTCGATCAACTCCTCCTTGCCGGCGTCGGTGTCGGGGAAGTGGTGCTTCGGTTCCTTGAACAAGGCCGCGATCCGTTCGCCCACCGAGCCTTGCGTATAGCCCTCAGCCTTGAGGATGACGTCGGCCCGGGCCGACAGCTGGCGCGCCTGCTCCAGGCCCATCTGGTGGACCTCCTCGGCGGTGAGCGAGGTCGTGGTCGAGCCGCGCAAGGCGTGCTCGTAATAGGCCTCGCCGTCGGGCAGACGCCAGACGCCGGCGTCATGGACCGCCCGGGGGGCCAGCTCTCCCATCAGGGCGATCTGCCGCTCCAGGGCCGGCAGCACCTTGTCGGTGTAGATGGCCGAGGCCTGGCTCGCATAGTCGCCGGCGATCCCCTTGGCCGTGGCGCGCTCGGCCACCGACGTCACCAGCGGCGAGGCGGCCGGGTCGGTCCGCAGGCCGTTCATCTGGGTCAGGGCGCGCTCGATCACGAAGTCCGGCGGAATGACGCCCAGGTCCACGTCACGGCGCACCCGCTCGATCTCCTGGTCCATCACCGTGGCGAAGGCCTCCAGACGCGCCAGATAGGCGTCAGCGTCGGCCTTGGTCTCGATGACGTGCTGTGACCCGAGGAAGTCCGGCACATACTGGTAGGCGCCCGACAGTTGGGAAATCACATAGGGCTGGCCGGCCCCTTCCTCGCCATAGACGAACTGGCGGTTGGCCGCGTGATCGGTCTCCAGGGAGAACTTCACGGCGTCGTAGTTGATGGCGTCCATCCCCGAAAGCTCAGCCCTGGGCAGGGCCAGCAGGCGGGCCAGCTGGTCGGTGGTTTTGGCCCGCTCGGCGTCCAGGGCGGCGATGGAGGCGGGGCTCAGCTGGCGCTTGGCGCCGGCCCTGGGGCCGGAGTCCAGACCAAGCCGGGTGACCAGCTCGGGCACATCATCCAGGGCCGACTGGTAGAAGGACTCCAGCAGGGTATCGAGGCGGTCGCCCGCCGAGGTGGCGGCCTGGGCGAAGGCGCCGGAAGCGCGGCCGGCCCCTCCGGCCAGGGCCAGGGCGCCGGCGGCGGTGAAGAGCATCTGACGACGGGTCTGCAAGGCGGACTCCTCTTGCGGGACTGTTACCTGTGTTACCGGCCACGCTATGCGGCGTGGCCGGTCAGGAAAACCCGAAAAGGCGCGGTCAGCCCCGCAAAATCGCCGTCAGTCGTGATCCTTGCCGGCCTTCTTTTCCCCCCGGGCCAGCTTGAACACAACGCCCGACAACAGGGCCAGGGCCACCAGGTTGGGCAGCGCCATACTGGCGTTGGCGATGTCCCCCATCCGCCAGACGAAGGTGATTTCCTGGAACGAGCCGATGAAGATCATCACCACCCAGAGCAGGCGGAAAGGAATGGCCATCTTCTGCCCAAAGAGGTGGGTCGTGGCGCGTTCGCCGTAATAGCTCCAGGTGATCAGGGTCGTGAAGACAAACAGGATCAGCGCCAGGGAGGCGATCAGCGCCCCGATGGAGAAGCCGAACACCTGCAGCGGGAAGGCCGCCGCATAGGCCGCCTCGGTCATGGCGAAGCCGTTCAGATCCGACGACCAGGCGTGCTCCTGCATGACCGTCACGCCATCGGCGCCGGTGGCCGGGAACGCGCCCTGCACGGTGAGCAGGACAAGCCCCGTGGCGGTGCAGATGATGATGGTGTCGATGAAGGTGCCCATCATGGCGAAGCGACCCTGACGCGCCGGGTCGTCGGTCTGCGCCACGGCGTGAGCGATGGCGGTGGAGCCCTGGCCGGCCTCGTTCGAGAAAAGACCGCGGGCGACGCCGGCCCGGATGGCCATGATCATGCCAGCCCCGACGAATCCGCCGGCCGCCGCATGGCCTGTGAAAGCGCTCTCAAAGATGGTGGCGAAGGCGCCCGGCAGGTCCTCGAAGTTCATGATCAGGGCGATGATGGCCATGGTGATGTAGGCCAGCGCCATGGTTGGCACGATCTTCTCGGCGATGGCGCCGATCGACTTGATGCCGCCGATGATCACCGCGAAGACGGCGGCGGCGACGATCAGGCCGGCCACCCACTCCGGCATGCCGGTCAGGCCATGGATCGAGTCGGCCACGGAGTTGGCCTGGATCATGTTGCCGGTGGTGACCGAGGAGAACAGGGTGCCAACGCAGAAAAGTGCGGCCAGCCAGCCCCACTTCTTGCCGAGGCCCCGGCGGATATAGGTCATGGGTCCGCCGCGATAGGCCCCGTCAGGCCCCTGCTCACGGTATCGGATGGCGAGCGAACCCTCGGCGAAGGCGAGCGCCATGCCGATCAGCGCGGTGACCCACATCCAGAAGAGCGCGCCGGGCCCACCAAGGGTGATGGCTGTGGCCACGCCGGCCAGGTTGCCGGTGCCGACCTGGCCGGAGAGCGCGGTGGAGAGGGCGGCGAAGGGGGAAATCTCACCCTTCTTGCCGTCGCCTTCGGCGTCAGCGTCCTTCTCGCTCTTGAAGAGGCCGACAAAGGCCGGGCCCAGCTTCAGGATGGGGTAGAACCGCAGCCCGATCATCATCCACAGGCCAACCCCCAGCAGGGCGATGACCATGGGCGGGAAGGGAATGACGGAGACCCCATTCCAGGTCCCCCCCCAGATGAAGTCACTGACATTGGTCACCTGGGCGTAGAAGGCCTCGATGGCGCTGGTCTCTTCCGGCATGAATGTCCCCCTAGACGGCGCCCGACGCGCGAAGCCGCGAACCTAGACCCCACTGCGAGGATTTGACCAGAGGCGACGCATCGGCGAGCCTTTGTCGGCGACCAAGGCGAAACAGCTGTGCGCCAGAGAAGCGTTCAGCGCATCATGGCGCCTGACCAGCAGCCAGAAGACCACAAAGAGAGCCCCGGATGATCCTTCGAGACCGCCTCGCCCCCGCCCTCGCCGGTCTCTCCGCAGCGTGTCTGCTGGCCTTTGGCGGCGCGACCGCGGCTCAGGACACCCCGGTCGCCGCTATCGCGGCCTCCCCAGCCTTCACCGCGGCCAAGGCCCAGATGGCCGCCGATTTCGACCGCACGGTCGCCGACATCATCACCCTCACCGAGATCCCGGCCCCGCCGTTCCAGGAGGCCGAACGGGGCAAGGCCTATCTGGCCATGCTCAAGGCCCATGGCCTGACCGAAACGACCACCGATGACGAAGGCAATGTCATGGGCCTGCGCCGGGGCGCAGCCGCGCCGGGCGGCCCGGTCATCGTGGTCTCAGCCCACCTGGACACCGTCTTTCCCGCCGACACTGACGTGACGGTGCGCCGGGAAGGCACGCGGCTGATGGCGCCCGGCGTCGGGGACGACACCCGTTCGCTGGCGGTCCTGCTGGCCTTCATCCGGGCCCTGGATGCGGCGCAGATCGTCACGGAGAAGGATATCCTGTTCGTCGGCACGGTGGGCGAGGAAGGTCCCGGAGACCTGCGCGGTGTGCGTCATCTGTTCACCCAGGGCGCATACAAGGACCGGGTGGAGGCCTTCTTTTCCTTCGACGGCTCGGACCCCTCGCGGGTGGTGACCGGCGCGGTGGGCTCCAAGCGCTACCGCACCTTCTTCCGCGGACCGGGCGGGCATTCCTACGGCGCCTTCGGCATCGTCAATCCCATGGCCGCCATGGCCCGGGCGACGGCGGCTCTCTATGAAATCGAGGTCCCGAAGACCCCGCGCACCACCTACTCGGCCAGCGTCACCGGCGGCGGCGTGTCGGTGAACTCCATCCCGGCCGAGGTCTACACCGAGTACGACATGCGCTCGGAGAGCCCAGAGGCCCTCGCCACGCTTGAGGCCCAGCTCCTGGCCGCGTTCCAGGAGGCCGCGGCGGCGGAGAACGCGGCCCGCTCGGTTTCTGAGGGCGAGATCACCGTAGAGCCGCTGGTCATCGGCGACCGGCCGGCCGGCGGGACCGATCCCGACAGCCTGCTGGTGCGCAGCGTTCTGGCGGCCAACCGCATTCAGGGGTTTGAGCCCCAGATGTCGGCCTCCTCGACCGATTCCAACATCCCCATGAGCCTCGGGATCCCCGCCATCACCATGGGGTCTGGCGGAACCGGCGGCCGGGCGCACGCCCTGGACGAATGGATCGATGTCGAGCCTGTCGAAAGCCTGCGAGGCATGGCGGTGGGTCTGCTCTCCATCCTGGCGGTCGCCGGCGTCGACTGAGGCGTCAGGGCCGCATCGGCGACTTTCCGCCCGCAACAGGACGCCACGCCCTGGGCGCCTGGGGCCGCGGGGGCTACAAAGGGTCCACAGTCATGACCATCGCGCCCGCCCAGATCGACAAGCCGCCCCGCCACTATCCGACGCCCTCGGCCAAGTGCGCGGACCTATGTGTCCATGTCATCGGCCTGACAGCGGCCCTGATCGGCGGCGCGGTTCTGATCGGACTTTCGGTCTGGAGGGGCTCGCCCCTGCTCACCACGGCGGTGGGCATCTACGCCGCCGGCCTATTGCTGATGCTGGCCTGTTCCACCGCCTATAACTTCGCCCCGGCGCGGCATCGTCCGTTGCTGCGACGGCTGGACCACGCAGGCATCTTCATCATGATCGCCGGCTCCTACACCCCGTTCACGGTGGCGGGACTGAGCGGCGCCTGGGCTGTGGCCATGACGGCGGCCATATGGGGCGTGGCGGCCCTTGGAGTCGCCGGCAAGCTGTTCCTGAGCGGCCTGGACCGTAAGCTCTGGGTGGTCATCTATCTGGCCCTGGGCTGGGCCGTCGTGGTGGCGCTTCAGCCCCTGATGGCCGCCCTGCCCCCGTCGGCCATGGTCCTTCTGGCCATTGGCGGCGCGGTCTACAGCATCGGGGTCATCTTCTACATGATGCGCCGCCTGCCCTTCCGCCGCGCCATCTGGCATGGCCATGTGATCGGCGGCGCCGGCGTCCACTACGCCGCCGTCCTGGTGGGCGTGGTGCTGGGTCAACACGCCGCAGTCTGACCCTCGGCAAGGCTTCGTCGTGGGGCTGAGGCCACAAGGCCAGGGAATTCGACCAGAACGGGCCGTTGAGGGGGTGCAATTTCCCCCGGGCGCGTCCATCTGAACCGCGCATCCGAAACCTCCAACCCGCAGGTCCGACCGTGGTCGACGACGTCCACCGTTTCTCTGACATTCTCGCCGGTCTCGCCGAGCGTCCGCACCCCAAGGTGACGGTGGCCGACGTGCTCGACGCGTTCGGAGACCGGGCGTTCGGCGCCCTTCTGGCGGTGTTCGCAGCCCCCCTGGCCCTGCCCATGCCCCCTGGCGTCTCGGCCATATTGGGCGCGCCGCTGATTTTCATCGCCTTTCAGCTGATGATCGGCCGGCCCACCCTGTGGCTGCCCAAGGCCCTGATGAACCGCTCCATGCAACGGGCGGAGTTCCAGACCATGGCCGTGCGCCTGGCGCCGCACCTGCAACGGCTGGAGCGGCATCTGCGACCCCGGTGGCGCTTTCTCTACGGCCGGGTCGCCGACCGTTTCATCGGCGCAGTTTGCCTGATGCTGGCGGTGATCGTCTTCCTGCCTATTCCCTTCGGCAACATGCTGCCCTCCTTCGCCATCGCCGCCTTCGGCTTTGGTCTTCTGGAGCGCGACGGGGTGGCGGGTCTGGTGGGCGCCGTGGCCGCGGCGCTGAGCGTGATCATCCTGGCCCTGATCTGGAACGCGTTGATCCTGGCGGCGGTGACCTTCATCGGCGCCCTCGGCGACTCCTTCGAGAGCCTGATCAACCTGCTCTGAACGGCCCTCAGGCCCCCAGCACCCGGGAACGGTCAGTCGCCGCAGCCACCGCACGCTCCAACAGCGGCCCAAGGCCCGCGGGTCCCATCAGCACCTCAAGGGCGGCCTGGGTGGTCCCGCCTGGGGATGTGACCTGCCGGCGCAACTCGGCCGGCTCGGCGCCGCTCTGGGCCAGCAGGGCTGCCGCCCCCGAGATGGTCGCCCGGGCGAGCGTGCGCGCAGCCTCCGGCGACAGACCGGCCTTGGCGCCTGCGGCCTCCAAGGCCTCCACAAAGGCGTAGAGATAGGCCGGCGCCGAGCCCGAGGTCGCGGTGGCCGCATGCATCATGGCCTCGCTTTCCAGCTCCACCACCGCGCCGACGGCGCTGAAGAGACGCCGGGCGAGGTCCGCCGCATGGCGGTCGGCGGCATAGAGACTGGCTGTGCCCTGGCCGATAGCCGCCGCGGTGGTGGGCATGATCCGCGCCACAGCCCGCCCGCCGAAAGCGCGCGAAATGTCCTCAGAGCCCACGCCTGCGGCTATGGAGATGATGACGGCGTCTGGCGCCAGGGCCTGGCTGACCTCTGCGGCCGCCTCCCGCCACAGCTGGGGTTTCACGGCCAGAAGGACGACCTTGGCCCGGCCCATGGCCGTCACATCCGGATCGTGCAGGGCGCCTTGGGCGATCGCCGCCTGCGCCTCCTCCCCAGGGTGAGGATCGCGGATCATCAGGTCCTGGGGAGCGAACAGTCCGGCAAGCCGCCAGCCCGAGATCAGCGCGCCGCCCATCCGACCGGCGCCCAGAATCAGCAGTGGCCCCATGGAATCCTCCGTCGTCCGCAACTGGCCGCGGTTCTATCGGAGGCGCGGGGCCGGCGCGAGGCCCTCAGGCCTCGCCGACGGTCTCGAACATGCAGGCGGCCATGGCTTCGGCCGGAGTCTTGGCGCCACGGACCATGAAGTCGAAGGCCGGGAAGAAGCGATCGGCGCCCTCGACGGCGATGTCGATCATGGCCGCGGCCTGGGACAGGCTGGGGCGCTCGGCGCTGGTCAGGGCCATGGCGTGACGGAAGACGATCTCCCCATCATCCCACAGCTCGAAATGGCCAAGCCACAGGCGTTGATTGACCAGACCCACCAGCTCATGCGCCGGATGCCGGGCCTCAGGGGCGACGGTGTGGCCAAGCGCCAGACACAGCTGCAGACAGTCGGCCTCCGGGCGCCAGGCGAACCAGAGCTCATAGTCCTTCCACTCTCCGGCCAGGGTGAAGGCCAGGTCGCCGTCCTCGGTGCGGTCGAACTCCAGGTTCTCGGCCGTGAGCACGTGTTCGACGACGTCCAGGGGATCAAGGCCGAGGACGACGTCTTCGTCAGGCTGGGGCATATCCATGGAACCCACGGTCCTTTCGCTGCGGCGGATCGGGCGCGTGGCCCAAACGACTCACCGGCAGTCGTGAAACTAATCTGCTTCGCAGGGGCCCTGTCACCGGCTTCTTCCGGTGGGCGAACCCCTTTCGCGTATTCGTGAACGCGGGCGTCAGTCCTGGGCGGCGGGACCGCGCAGCGCCTGAATGTCCGCCCGGAGAGCGGCCACCTCGGCTTTGAGCGCCTCGAATTCCTCGCGCCGGATCAGGTCCAGCTCGGCCGCGGCTCGGTCGGCCTGAGCCCTGAAGGCGGACCTCGCCTCCTCGCTGGCGGCCTGGGCCATGCCCATGGCCGCGGTGGTCAGCTTGGCGATTTCGTCGAGGAAAGGGTTCTGGGTCTGCATAGCGGGCTCAAGAGGCGCGGGACTTGCCGCCGCGCACCATCAATATGGGGCGCCGGGGGATGAATGCGAAGGCCTTGTCGGCTAAACAGGCGACAATAGGCTGGAGAACGCGCCGGTGCCCTTTCCTGATTTCGACCCCATCCTGATCCAGATCGGGCCTTTCGCCATCCGCTGGTACGCCCTGGCCTATGTGGCCGGCATCCTGATCGGCTGGCGCTATGTGGTGATGCTGGTGCGCAATCCGCGGCTGGCGCCCGTCCGCGGTCCTGCCGCCACACCGGCCCAGATCGACGACCTGATCCTGTGGGTCACCCTGGGCATCATCCTGGGGGGCCGGCTGGGCTACATCCTGTTCTACACGCCCGAGACCATCTGGACCGACCCGGTGCAGATCCTGCAGGTCTGGCAGGGGGGCATGAGCTTCCATGGGGGCGCTCTTGGCGTCGCCATCGCGGTGGCCGCCTTCGCCCGCTCCAACGGCATCGACCTGTTGCGCCTGGGCGACGTGGTGGCCGCCTGCGTGCCCATCGGCCTGTTCTTCGGCCGCATCGCCAACTTCATCAATGGCGAGCTGTGGGGCCGTCCCACCGAATTGCCCTGGGGGGTGATCTTCCCCGGCGCCGGCCCCTATCCCCGCCATCCCAGCCAGCTCTACGAGGCCCTGCTTGAGGGGATCGTCCTGTTCATCATCCTGCGCCTCGCCACCCACAGGGCCCATTGGCTAGAGCGTCGCGGTGCGGTCGCCGGCCTGTTCCTGGTCGGCTACGCCGTCTTCCGCACCCTGGTCGAGCAGGTGCGCGAGCCCGACGCCTATCTGCCCGACTTCCCGCTGGGCCTGACCATGGGCATGATGCTCAGCCTGCCCATGCTGCTGGGCGGCGCCTTCCTGATCTGGCGGGGCCTGCGCGAGCCGCTCCCGGCGACCGAGGCGCCCCCCGCCCCCCTGCCGGCTGAAACACCGCCGACCGTCGAGGCCGAAGACCCCTTCCGCATTCGTCCCGCTCCGGGGTCCGATGGCCCTGCGTGACCGGCTGGCGGCGCAGATCGCCGCCACGGGGCCCCTGAGCCTCGCCGAGTTCATGACGATTTGCCTGCACGACCCCCAGGCGGGCTATTACGCCACCCGCCCCGGCCTGGGCGCCGGCGGGGACTTCATCACCGCCCCCCTGGTCAGCCAGATGTTCGGGGAGCTGATCGGCTTGTGGGCGGCGGCCTGCTGGCAGGCGCAGGGCGCCCCGCGCAGCTTTCGGCTGGTGGAGATGGGGCCGGGCGACGGGACTCTGATGTCGGACCTGCTGAGGGCCGGGGGGACCGTTCCGGGGTTCGTGGAAGCCGCCGACCTCTGGCTTGTGGAGGTTTCCCAACCCTTGCGGGCTCGCCAGGCCGAGCGACTTTCCACGGCCAGAGCCCAGTGGTGCGACAGCCTGGATCAGATCCCGGACGGAGCGCCGATGATCCTGGTGGCCAATGAGCTGCTGGACTGCCTGCCCACCCGGCAGTTCGTCCGCACGCCCGAGGGCTGGGCCGAGCGGATGGTGGGTCTGGATGCGGCTGGTGACCTGGCCTTCGGCCTTGCCGCTCCCCTGCCCGCGAAGGGCCGTCCGGGCGAGGTGGGGGCGGTGTTCGAGTCTTCGCCGGCCCAGGCGGCCCTTGGCTCCCAGATCGGCGCCCGGCTGGCCGCCGATGGGGGCGCGGCCCTGCTGATCGACTATGGTCCGGCGGCTGGCGAGGAAGGCGGTGACACCTTTCAGGCCCTGAAGGGTCATCAAAAGGTCGATCCCCTGGCCTGTCCTGGGGAAGCGGACCTGACCGTCCACGCCGACTTCGGCGGGGTGGCGGAGGCCGCCCGCGCCGAAGGCGCCCTGGCCCGGCCGCTGCTCACCCAGGCCGAGTTCCTGCGACGGCTCGGGATCGAGGCCCGGGCCTCGGCGCTGGCCCGCAGCCGGCCCGAGCTGGCCGACCAGATCGGCCGGCAGTTCGACCGCCTGACCGCCCAGGACCAGATGGGGGTCCTGTTCAAGGTCCTGGCCCTGCACGGGCCAGGCTTCATTCCTCCGGCCTTCGAGGCGGACTGATCATGACCGACGCCCAAGCGACCCTGCCGGCGATCACCTCGCCCCTGCTGACGAAGGCCGGCCTGCGCCACGCCTTCTTCACCCGACAGGGGGGCGTCTCGGCGGGTCTCTACAACTCGCTCAATGTGGGGCCTGGATCGGCCGATTCGCCGGAAGACGTGGCCGAGAACCGCCGCCGGGCCGCGGCCCATTTCGGCCTGCCGCACGAGGCGCTCAACACCTGCCACCAGATCCATTCCGCCCGGGCCGAGATCGCCGATCGCCCGTGGGGCGCGGCGCGGCCGGAGGCCGACGGCGTGGTGACGTCCACCCCCGGCCTGATCTGCGGCGCCCTGGCGGCCGACTGTGCGCCCATCCTGCTGGCTGACCCGGAGGGCCGCGTGGTCGCCGCCGCCCATGCGGGCTGGAAGGGCGCCCTGTCCGGGGTCATCGCCGACACCGTGGCGCAGATGGAGCGGCTCGGCGCCCGGCGCGACCGCATCCTGGCCGCCGTGGGGCCCTGCATCGGGCCGGCATCCTACGAGGTGGGTCTGGAGTTCCTGGACCGCTTCGTGGAGACCGATCCCGCCAACGCCCGGTTCTTCAGCCCCGGCGCGGCGACCGACAAGCGCCAGTTCGACCTGCCGGCCTTCGTCCTGGCCCAGTTGGCCGCCGCAGGCGTGGAGCAGCGGGAATGGATCGGACGCGACACCTGCGCCGAACCTGACCACTTCTTCTCCAATCGCCGGGCGTTTCAGCGGGGGGAAAGTGACTATGGGCGGCTGCTCTCGGCCATCGTTCTTTAGCTGAGGGTTGCCGCAGGTCGGCCCCCTGCATTAAAGCCCGCCTGAAGATGCGGAACGACCCCGGGGAATCTCATGAAGCTGCTGGCGGGCAATTCTAACCAGGCTCTCGCCCAGGCCGTATCCGACCATCTGGACGTTCCCCTGACCCGGGCCCAGGTCAAGCGGTTCGCCGACAACGAGGTCTGGGTGACCATCGACGAGAACGTCCGCGGCGAGGACGTCTTCGTCATCCAGTCCACCAGCTATCCCACCAACGACAATCTGATGGAGCTGCTGATCTGCATCGATGCGCTGAAACGCGCGTCTGCCCGGCGGATCACGGCGGTGATGCCCTATTTCGGTTATGCCCGGCAGGACCGGAAGACGGGCGGGCGCACCCCCATCTCGGCCAAGCTGGTCTCCAATCTGATCACCCGCGCCGGCGCCGACCGGGTGCTGACCATGGACCTGCATTCGGGCCAGATTCAGGGCTTCTTCGACATCCCCACCGACAACCTGCTGTCGGCGCCCCTGCTGGCCAATGACATCAAGGCCCACTACCCCAAGCCCGACGAACTGATGATCGTCTCGCCGGACGTCGGCGGGGTGGTTCGCGCCCTGTCGGTGGCCAGCCGCCTCAACGCCGAACTGGCCATTGTCGACAAGCGTCGCTCGGGTCCTGGCAAGAGCGAGGTGGCCAATATCATCGGCGACGTCGAGGGCCGGCGCTGCGTGCTGTTCGACGACATCATCGACGGCGGCGGCACCCTGTGCAACGCCGCCCAGGCCCTGGTGGACGGCGGCGCCTCTGAGGTCTCGGCCTATGTCACCCACGGGGTGCTGTCGGGCGCAGCCATCGAGCGGGTGGACGCCTCGGTGCTCAAGGAGCTGGTGATGACCGACTCCATCGCCGCCCCGGAGCGGGCCGCCTCTGCGCCCAAGATCCGCTATGTGAGCTGCGCGGCCCTGATCGGTGAGGCGGTTCGCCGCATCGCCAACGAAGAGTCTGTCTCGAAACTGTTCGACTGACGGCGCCGCTGATCTCGCTCGCCAGGGGAGACGACTGGCTAAGCTTGGTGAACAATAGTTTACGATATGGGGGCCATGATCTCGCCTGACCGAACATGCTATGTTCGCTGGCGATCCATTTAGGGGAACACAGACCCATGAGCTCGGCTATTGGCTTTCGCAGCGCGCTGACCGCGCTGGCGCTGATCGGAACCGCGGTGCTTGCGGGGTGCGCCGAGCCTAAGCCGGAAGCTCCGGCCCCGGCCCCGCCGGCGGTGGCGCTCGCCCCATCCCTCATCGAGCACGCCAGCGCCTATCGCTATTACATGTCCCGCTCATCGGCCATTTCCCCGGCCTTTGACGACGGCGCCGAGATCGCTGAATCCCTGAAGACCAGCGCCGCCTATGAGCCGATCCAACTCTTGAAAGGCGCCGTGGCCTACGGCGCCGTGGCCGCCCTGCAGGATCCCGAGTTCGTGGCGGCGGTGCGCAGCTACTCCACCAACCCCGAGACGCGGAACAAGATGTTCGCCGACCTCGTGGCCGATCCGACCTATGCGGCCACCTTGCCTGGCGCCCGCAGCGCCGCGGGCCTGGTGATCGCCGCCTACGGGGCCGAGGGCAAACGCCTGTTCGACACCGGATCTGCGGTCAAGCAGGCGGCCTATGATGTCCAGAAGGCCAAATGGTCCAAGGCCGAGGTCGAGAACCGCGCCTTGCGCCTGTCCCAGGCCAAGGCCCTGTCGGCCACCCCCATCGTCGGCGAGATCGAAGAGACCGCCCGCCTGCAACAGGCCGCCATCGGCGCTGGCGTGCTGGACCTCACCGCCGCCCCGGTGGAGCCGCCCTACAGCCGCATGGTGCTGCGCAGCCTGGCGGTCGCGGCCCTGGCCGTCCTGGGCGAGGCTGGCGAGAACCGGGCTGACCTTCTGACTGCCGTGATGATCGAGCCGACCTCGGCCTCCTGCCTGAACATGGCCAAGCTGAACCTCTATCAGTGCCTGGCGGTCTCCAAGCCGCACTATGAGGATGTCTTCTGCCTCGGCCAGCACGCCCTGATGGACACCGGACAGTGCTTGATGAAGGGCGCGGGCCTGGTCGATCCGGCCAAGGCGACCCCCGTGCAGGTGGCCGAAACCGGGGCCGCGGCCGAGACAGCGGGGCTCAGCGCGGTTAAAACGCGCTGAAGTCCGCGGGCGCCGTTGCCAGAGGGTCAACTTCTGTGTAATGACGCCGACCTTCCGATCCCCCCCGGGATCGCGACCCACGCCGCGCGGGTTCGCGCGGCGGTTTCGTTTTGAGGCAGGGCGATGGCCGATATCGTATTGAACGTGGAAGTGCGTGAGCAGACCGGCACCGGCGCTACGCGCAGTGTGCGCCGCAGCGGCAAGGTCCCCGGCGTGCTCTATGGCGGCTCCAAGGACCCGGTGGCGATCGCCGTGCCGGCCAATGAGTTCCGCAAGGCGCTCTATACGGGCAAGCTGTTGGGCCACCTGGTGACCCTGAAGTATGGCGAAGAGACCCAGCCGGTCATCGCCAAGGCCATCGACATGCATCCGGTGACCGATGAGCCGTGGCACTTCGACCTGTACCGGGTCGATGAGCACCAACAGATCAAGATCTCGGTGCCCGTGCACTTCATCAACCACGAAGAGTCCCCGGGCCTGAAGCGCGGCGGCACCCTGAATGTGGTCCGTCACGACGTCGAGCTGTCCTGCCCGGCCGACGCCATCCCCGAAGAGCTGATCTTCGACCTGACCGGCCTGGACATCGGCGACACCATCCGCATCTCCGGCTTCAAGCTGCCCAAGGGCGTCGAGGCCACCGTGGACCGCGACTTCGTCATCGCCACCCTGGCCGGCACCTCGGCCCAGGCGGCGCAGGACGCGGCCGCCGACGCCGGCTCGGAGCCTGAGGCCTAAAAAGCCTCTTCGCCCAGGGCCGGCCCGCACCGGAGGGTCGCATGCTGATCCTCGCTGGCCTGGGCAATCCAGGACCCCGCTATGCCGGCAACCGGCATAATGTGGGGTCCATGACCGTCGACCAGATCGCGCGCCGCTGGAGCTTTGGCCCCGAGCGGTCGCGCTTTCAGTCGCTGGTCCGCGAGGGGTCCATCGAGACCCCGGCTGGCCCTGTAAGGGCCATGACGCTGAAGCCTCAGACCTATTACAACGACAGCGGCAACGCTGTCGGCGAGGCGCTGAAATTCTACAAGCTGACGCCCGCGGACCTGGTCGTCTTCCACGACGAGATCGACCTGGCGCCCGGCCGCTTCCGGATGAAGGCCGGCGGCGGCGCAGCCGGCAATAACGGCATTCGCTCCATCACCGGTCAGATCGGCCCCGACTTCCGGCGCGCCCGGCTGGGGGTTGGTCATCCCGGCCACAAGGAGCTGGTCCAGGGTCACGTCCTGTCGGACTTCCACAAGGTCGAACATCCCTGGCTGAACGACCTGCTGCACGCCTGCGCCGACGCCGCCCCCCTGCTGGCGGCCGGCGAGGACGAGAAGTATCAGGCCGAGGTCATGCGCCTGGCGCCGGCCGACAAGGCCGACACCCGCCAGCAGCGCCAGGGCCGCGACGCGCCCTGAGGCCGCACGGCTGACGACAATCCCGGCCGGCTCGGCTAAGACGGCGCCGGCTCCAATTCTCCGAGGACTCCATGGCTCTCAAAGTCGCCATCGTCGGCCTGCCCAATGTCGGCAAGTCCACCCTGTTCAACGCGCTCACCCAGACGGCGGCGGCCCAGGCGGCCAATTACCCCTTCTGCACCATCGAGCCGAACGTGGGCGACGTGGCGGTGCCCGAGCCGCGCCTCGAGGCGCTCGCCAAGGTGGCCGGCTCCAAGGAGATCATCCCGGCCCGCATCAACTTCGTCGATGTGGCCGGCCTGGTGCGCGGTGCGTCCAAGGGCGAGGGCCTGGGCAACCAGTTCCTGGCCAATATCCGCGACTGCGACGCCGTGGCCTTCGTCGCCCGCTGCTTCGTCAATGACGACATCACCCACGTCGAGGGCCGGATCGATCCCCTGGCCGACCTGGAGATCATCGAGACCGAGCTGATGCTCGCCGATCTGGAGAGCCTGGAGAAGCGGGTCGCCAATCTCGATAAGCGCGCCAAGACCGGCGACAAGGAGAGCGCCAACACCCTGCGCCTGGTGAAGCTCGCCCTGGAGGAGCTCAATGCCGGCCGTCCCGCCCGGACCGCCAAGATCTCCGAGGACGACGAAAAGGCCTGGCGGATGCTGCAACTGCTGACCGCCAAGCCCACCCTCTATGTCTGCAATGTGGACGAGGGCGCTGCCGGGACCGGCAATGAGATGTCGACCGCCGTCGCCGAGCGGGCCAAGCGCGACGACGCCGAGAGCGTGGTCATCTCCGCCCAGATCGAAAGCGAGATCGCCATGCTGGACGCCGCCGAGCGGGCGGAGTTCCTGGAGACACTGGGCCTCGAAGAGCCCGGCCTGAACCGCATGATTCGCGAGGCCTTCAAGCTGCTCGGCCTGCAGAGCTATTTCACCTGCGGCCCCAAGGAGACCCGGGCCTGGACCATCCCCGTGGGCGCCACTGCGCCCCAGGCGGCCGGCGTGATCCATACCGACTTCGAGAAGGGCTTCATCCGGGCCGAAACCATCGCCTTCCCCGACTACATCAAGTTCAACGGCGAGGCCGGGGCCCGGGACGCGGGCAAGCTGCGCCAGGAGGGCAAGGAATATGTCGTCCAGGACGGCGACGTGATGAACTTCCGCTTCAACGTCTGATCGCTCACAGGGCGTGACAGGCGCCCGGTCCTGCCCCTAGGCTTGGCGCCAAGGGAGACCACCCATGGGCGACACCATTACGCTGAAGAGCGCCGCCGACGGCTACGAGCTGTCGGCCTATCACGAGGCCCCGTTCACGCCCCGCAAGGGCGGGGTCATCGTGCTGCAGGAGATCTTCGGCATCGACAAATACGTCCGCGCCGATGTCGAGCGTTGGGCCAAGGCCGGCTATGAGGCGCTCGCCCCGTCCTTGTTCGACCGGCGTGAGCGGGGCTTCACCGCCGGTCACGACGCAGACGGCATGGCCGCTGGCATCGCGCACGCCCGCGCCACGCCGATGGAACAGGCCCTGGCCGACATCGCCGCGGCCCGGGACTTCCTCGCGCCCCGGGGCAAGGTCTGCGTCGTGGGCTACTGCTATGGCGGCTCACTGGCCTGGCTGAGCGCCGCCAAGGTCGAGGGGATCGCGGCGGCGTCGAGCTATTACGGCAGCATGGTCAAGGCCAATGCCGATCTGCCGCTCGCCTGCCCCGTCATCGTCCACCTGGGCCACACCGATCCGGGCATCAAGGCCGACGAGGTGGAGGCCGCAGTCAAGGCCGCCCATCCGGAGGTTCCGGTCTATATCTATGAGGGTGCGGGCCACGGCTTCAACAATGAGAGCCCCGAGCGCTATCACGAGGAGGCCGCCGACCTCGCCCGCCTGCGCACCCGCGAACTGTTCGAAAGCGCATGAGCCGGGCCGGCGAGACGATTCGGCTGGAGAGCCGCGCCGATGGTTTTGTCTTCGACGCCTATCATGTGAAGCCGGGAGACGCCCGGCGTGGCGGTCTGGTGCTGATCCAGGAGATCTTCGGCGTCACCGACCACATCCGCGAGGTGGCCGATGGCTTCGCCGAGGATGGCTATGAGGTGATCGCACCGGCCTTCTTCGACCGCCAGCAGCGCGGCTTCGAAGCGACCTATGAAGCTGACCACATGGCGCGCGCCGTGGCGCTGTCCCAGGCCGCGCCCTGGGATGAGGTCGCAGGCGACGCTCAGGCGGCCATAGACGCCCTTCAGGGCCCGGTCTTCGTCGCCGGCTTCTGCTGGGGCGGGGCGGCGAGCTGGGCCGTGGCGGCCCGTTGTGAGGGCGTGGCGGGCGCCTCCTGCTTCTATGGCCGCCGGATCACCGAGCTGCTGGACGAGGCGCCCCGCTGCCCGACCATCCTGCACTTCGGCAAGACCGACGCCTCGATCCCGCTCGAGCGGGTCGAGGAGATCCGGGACCGCTACCCTGACATGCCGGTCCATCTGTACGACGCCGGCCACGGCTTCGCCTCGGACCGACGCAAGGACTACCACCCCGACGCCGCCCGCCTGGCGCGCCTGCGCACCCTGCAGCTCTTCGCCCGCAGCGGTGGGGGGCGTGGCGAAGGCGCCTGAGGCGCCTCAGTGACCCTCGAACGCCACCAGGGTCGAGACCGGCACGCCCGCGGCCGCAAGCCGCGCCGCGCCGCCGAGCTCCGGCAGGTCCACCACGAAGGCCGCAGCCACAATCTCCGTGCCGCCCTGGCGCAGCAGGTCGACAGCGGCCAGCGCCGTTCCGCCGGTGGCGATGAGGTCATCCACCAGCATGACCCGCTCGCCGGCCAGGAAGGCGTCCAGATGGACCTCAAGGGTGTCGGAGCCATATTCGAGCGCGTACTCCACCGCCCGGGTCTCGTGCGGCAGCTTGCCCTTCTTGCGCAGGGGGACGAAGCCGGCCGACAGCTGGTGCGCCACTGCGCCGCCCAGGATGAAGCCCCGGGCCTCGATACCGGCCACCTTGTCGATCTTAAGGCCCGCAAAGGGCTGGACCAGCTCGTCCACCGCCTGACGAAAAGCTCTCGCATCGGCCAGCAAGGTGGTGATGTCGCGAAACTGGATGCCCGGCTTGGGATAGTCCAGAATCGTACGAATGGCGTCGCGTAGGTCCATGGCCCCTCCCCTCTCTGACGGGCCTCTGTTATGGCCGAAGGGGTGCGGCTCTGGCTATGGCCGCGATAGGACCTGACCATGAACGCGCGCGCCGCCCTACTGGCCTGCGGTCTGGCCGCCTTCAGCGGCGAGGCGATGGGCGCCGAGATCGCCTGCTGGCTGGACCGCGGGGTGCTGGTGGCGCCGGCCACCGCCGCAGGCGTCAGCGGCGACTTCATCATCGACACCGGCGCCGATCACAGCGCCATCCACAACACCCGGGCTCAGGCCGCCGGCGTCGAGGGCGACTCTCTGGCCGGCGAGGTGCGTCTGGCGGGCGCCCAGGTGCCGGGGCGAAATCTTGCGGTGGAAGACCTGGACGCCCGGACCTGGGCCTTCCCGACCCCCATCGCAGGCGTGATTGGGGCCGATGTCCTGAGGGGGTTTGTGGTGGACCTGGACACCTCGCCCTGTCGTTTGACCCTGGCCTCGGTCGACACTCTTCCCCGCGCCCAAGGCGCCAGCCTGCCCATGGTCTGGCGCGGCGCCGTCCCTGTGGTGGACGGGGCGATCAGTGACGGCCCCCGGGCGCGAACCGTGGCCCTGATCCCCGCCACTGGCCTGGACGCCCCCGCCCGGCTCTCTCCCGCCATCGCCAGCGCCCCTGGGGCCGACGACAAGTCCCTGACGCCCTATGAGGCGGGCAGGGCCGAGCTGCGGGCCCTGTCCCTGGGGGGCGCGCTGTTTGAGCATCTGAGGGTGGGTCTGAATGACGAGGCGGCCACATCAGACGGCGCGGTCGGCCTGGAGGTTCTAGGCCGTTGGCGGCTTCGGTTCGACTTCCCGGCCGGCCGGCTCCATCTGATCAGCGAATAAGAGAAAACCCGCCAGGTCGCCCCGGCGGGTTCTTCATTTCAGATCTGGCGACGCAGCCTAGTGGGCGACGTTGCGCCAGATGCGGCGGTAGCTCGCATAGAGCAGGCCGGCGAAGATCACGAGATAGATCATCGCGCCGAACCCGAAGGCCTTGCGCTCTTCCATCTTGGGCTCAGCCGCCCAGTACAGGAAGGCGGCCACGTCCTTGGCTTGCTGGTCGATGGTCGACGGCGTGCCGTCGTCGAAGGTCACCTTGTCGGGCGCCAGCTGCGGCGGCATGGCGATGAAGCCGCCCTCCGGCGCATGGCCTTCACCCGTCCAGAACGGGGTCGTGTCCCCGGCCATGTAGGGGTTGTAGTACTGGCCCGGCGCCACGGTCAGGCCGGCCGGCGGTTCGCGATAGCCTGCCAGCAGGGCGTGGATGTAGTCCGGCCCATATTTGCGGGCCTTGGCCATCACCGAGAGATCCGGCGGCAGGGCGCCGCCATTGCCAGCCCGGGCCGCCGCCTCGTTGGGATAGGGGCTCGGGAAGGCGTCGGCGGAGGTGCCGGGACGCTGGATGATGTCGCCGGTCTCGGAGTCGATGTCGTTGACCTGATACTCCGCCGCGATGGTCTTCACGTACGGATTGTCGTTCGGATTGCTGTAGTCCGGGTCGTAGAAGGGCCCGCCCTTCTGGCCGAGGTTCCGGAACGAGAGCAGCTCCATGCCGTGGCAGGCCGCGCAGACCTCCCGATAGACCTTGTAGCCGCGCTGCAGCTGGGCCTGGTCGAACTTGCCGAACGGGCCCTTGAAGCTGAAGTCGACGGGCTCGGGGGTCTTGGCGTCCCCGGCGGCGAGCGCCGGGCCGCCCACAAGGGCCAGCCCAAGCGCCGCCAGAGCGATACCTTTACGCAGCATCTGGGCTCAACCCTTCTTTTCAGGCGCAGCGACTGCGCCGGCCGGCATACCCGCCGGATGGGACAGGACAGGCGTGGAGATGGATTCCGGCTGGGCTGTCGGCGTCTCGGTCAGCCCAAGAAGCGGCAGGATCACCAGGAAGTAGCCAAAGTAGTAGAGGGTGGCCAGGCGCGAGAGCCAGACCATGCTGTTCAGGTCCGCATCGATCAGGATGAAGGTCGACAGGCCCGGGATGACGTGATTGTCGGGCAGCTGGCCGCCGCAATAGCCGAGCACCAGGCAGGCCACCACGAAGATCATGAAGTAGAGCTTGCCGGTGGGGCGATAGCGCATGGACCGCACCTTGGAGGTGTCGAGCCAGGGCAGGACGAACAGCACCGCGATGGCGCCGAACATCAGGATCACGCCGCCCAGCTTGTCCGGCACCGCCCGCAGGATCGCGTAGAAGGGCAGGAAGTACCATTCGGGCACGATATGGGCCGGCGTCACCAGCGGGTTGGCGGGAATGTAGTTGTCCGCATGGCCCAGCGCGTTCGGATTGAAGAACAGGAAGGTGGCGAAGAGGATCAGGAACAGCACGATCGCGAAGCCGTCCTTCACCGTATAGTACGGGTGGAAGGGCACGGTATCGGCCTTGGACTTAACGTTCACGCCGGTCGGGTTGTTGTTCCCCGGCACATGCAGGGCCCAGATGTGCAGGCCCACGACGCCGGCGATCATGAACGGCAGCAGGAAGTGCAGCGAGAAGAAGCGGTTCAGGGTGGCGTTATCCACCGCGAAGCCGCCCCAAAGCCAGGTGGTGATGGCTTCACCGACGATCGGCAGGGCGCCGAACAGGTTGGTGATCACGACCGCGCCGTGGAAGCTCATCTGACCCCAGGGCAGGACGTAGCCCATGAAGGCCGTCGCCATCATCAGCAGGTAGATGATGCAGCCGAGGATCCACAGCACCTCGCGGGGCGCCTTGTAGGACCCGTAATAGAGGCCGCGGAACATGTGGATGTAGACCGCGATGAAGAACATCGAGGCCCCGTTGGCGTGCATGTAGCGCACCAGCCAGCCGTAGTTCACGTCGCGCATGATGCGCTCGACCGACGCGAAGGCGTGGTCCACGTGCGGCACATAGTGCATGGCCAGCACGACGCCGGTGACGATCTGGATGCCCAGGCAGACGGCCAGGATGCCCCCGAAGGTCCACCAGTAGTTCAGGTTCTTCGGCGTCGGATAGTCGACGATGCTGTCCCAGCCCAGCCGAACGATCGGCAGGCGGGTGTCGAGCCAGCGCTCGATCCCAGTCTTGGGTTCGTAAGTGGAATGTCCGCTCATGGTTCTCAGCCCACCTTCACAGTCGTGTCGGAGAGGAACTCATATTCCGGCACCGGCAGGTTGAGGGGCGCAGGACCCCGACGGATCCGGCCGGACGTATCATAGTGCGAGCCGTGGCAGGGGCAGAACCAGCCGCCATAGTCGCCGCCGGCGAAGGTCGGCACGCAGCCCAGATGGGTGCAGGCGCCGATCAGGATCATCCACTCGGCCTTGCCGGGCTTGTGACGAACCTCGTCGGCTTCTGGATCGGGCATGTTCGCGCCGTCATCGGCGACCGCCGCGGCGATCTCCGCCTCGGTGCGCTTGCGGATGAACAGGGGCTTGCCGCGCCACTTGATCGTGACCTGCTGGCCCAGCGCGACCTTGGACAGGTCGAACTCGACCGAGGCCAGGGCCAGGGTGTCGGCCGATGGGTTCATCTGGTCGATGAACGGCCAGGCCAGCGCGCCCACGGCGCCCACGGCCGCCGCACCTGCGGCGATGTGAATGAAGTCGCGCCGGTTCGGGTCTTCACCCGCGGCATGCGGATCGGGATTTTCGCCCACGACGGTGTCAGCCACCTTTAAGCTACCCTTCGGTTTTGAGGCCGCTGCTCCGGAAGGAGCCGCCGCCCGTTCGGACGCTCACGAAAAATGCCGCGACGCCCCGTCTGTCGGCCTAGCAGAAGCTCTGCATCAGGCCTGCTCTGGAACCCATATAGGGCCGAGAGAAAAGTCGCACTAGCCAAGCCGCCCATGTGCGGCGACAAGCCTCGCGATTCGTCCCACGCCCCAGCTAATTCCGTCGGTGGATCGCTTAGAATGCGTTTGGCCCTTTTTCAACCGGACATTCCGCAAAACGTCGGCGCGGCGCTTCGTCTTGCCGCCTGCCTCGATGTCGACCTCGAGGTGATCGAGCCCTGCGGGTTCCCGCTATCCGATAAGGCGGTGAAGCGCGCAGCCCTGGATTATGGCCGCCTCGCCCGCTGGACAAGGCGCGAGAGCTTCGAAGCCTTCATGGCCGCGCCGGAGCGCCAGGAGGGTCGGCTGGTGCTGTTCACCACCCGCGGGGCCCAGCCGCTGCACAGCTTCGCCTTCCAGCCGGGCGACACCCTGCTGTTTGGCCGGGAGAGCTCGGGCGTACCCGACGAGGTGCACGCGGTCGCCCAGGCGCGGCTCCTGATCCCGCTTGCGCCAGAGGCCAGGTCCCTCAACCTCACCGTTTCGGCGGCCATCGGTCTTTCGGAAGCGTTGCGCCAGACCGACGGATTCCCTAAGCCCCTTGTCCCATGACAGACGCCGCCACCCTCGCCGATCGCAACAGCCGGGCCCGGGCCTGGTTCGATTCCCTTCGCGACCAGATCGTCGCCGCCTTCGAGGCCCTGGAAGATGAGGCGCCCGCCGACCTCTATCCGGGCGCGCCGGGCCGGTTCGAGCTCACCCCCTGGGACCGCCCGGCCGGCGGCGGCGGGGTGATGGGCTTCATGAAGGGCGGCCGCTTCTTCGAGAAATGCGGCGTCCATATCAGCCTGGTGCATGGGACCTTCACCCCGGAAATGGCCGCGGCCATGCCCGGCGCGGACGAAGATCCGTCCTTCACCGCAACCGGGATCAGCCTGATCGCCCACATGCGAAATCCGCATGTCCCGGCCGTGCACATGAACACCCGCTTCCTGGCCACCCGGCAGAGCTGGTTCGGCGGCGGGGCGGACCTGACGCCCACCCAGGACTATCAGCGGACCCAGGAAAACCCTGACGCCATGGCGTTTCACGCCGCCATGCAGGCCGCCTGCGACGCCCACGACCCGGCCTGGTACGCCCCCTACAAGGCCCGTTGCGACGAGTACTTCTTCCTGCCCCACCGCAATGAGCCGCGGGGCATCGGCGGCATCTTCTATGACCACCACAATTCCGGGGACTGGGAGCGGGACTTCGCCTTCACCCAGGATGTGGGCAAGGCCTTCGCCGAAGTCTATCCGGCGATCGCCCGGGGCCGCATGGCCACCCCCTGGACCGAGGCCGACCGGCAGGAGCAGCTGGTGCGGCGAGGCCGCTATGTGGAGTTCAACCTTCTCTACGACCGGGGCACCATGTTCGGCCTGAAGACCGGCGGCAACATCACCTCGATCCTCTCGTCCATGCCCCCCATGGTAAGCTGGCCCTGAGGGGGGCCGCGTCGATTTGCCTTATGCGGCTTGGCTGTGCGAGGGTCCCGCCATGCGAGCCCTGTTGAGTACCTTCGCGGCCGTCCTCCTCCTGGCGGCCTGTGGCCAGGAGACGTCAGAACCCCCGTCGCCAGCGCCATCGGCCCCGGCCGAGCGGCCGAAGAGTCCGGCCCTGGTCGGGCCGATCCTGATCACCTTCAACGAGACCGGCGCGGGCGAGATCAATGGCCAGACCCGTTTGAACGTCCGCAGCATCGGCGACGTCTTCCCGGGTGCCACGGTCGAACGGGCGTCCGAGGGCGAGGCCAAAGCGAAGGTCATCACCGTGCGCCGACCCGATGGCCTGATCCTCGATCTTCAGGCGGGGGTCGATCCGGAACGGGTCGGGCGGATCATTGGCCGGGGCGGACCGGTGACCGGCCCGATGGGCGAAGAGATCGGCGCCGGCTGGCAAGCCGCGGGCTTTGCATCGACCGAGTGTCGCCGGGGTCAGGACGATATGTCGCACACCCTGATCTGCCATCGGCCCGGGGCGCCGCTGCTGGGCTATGTGTTCGATCTGCCTGGGTTCGAAGGACCCGACGACCTGCTTCCGGAGGACGAGGTGCTTGAGCAGACCGCCCGGCTCAGCGCCTTCGTGTGGGTCGCCCAAGCGATCTGAAGGCGCCGGATCAGGTGAGATCGTCGAGCATGGCGACGAAGATCTCCGGCGACAGGGGCTCAGGATTTGCCGCCTGGGTCTCAACGCCCGCCACCATCAGGGCGGCGGCGGCGCTGGCCGCGACGATCATCAGCCGCAAGGACGTCATGGGCTTTCAGGCTCCCTGTTGAGCGGGCTGGGCACAGACCTAACCTCTGGCGGCCGGAAGTGTTGCGAGAAATGACGATATCCAGGCGCCCAGGGCGGCCCGGTCGTCAGGCGCCGCATAACTGGCCACTGCCTGGTCGGCCTGCTCGTCGGCATAGCGGCTGCCCCGGCGGGCCTCGATCAGGGCCTTGGCGTAGTCCGGCTCGAACTCCGGATGCAGCTGAATGGAGATCGCCGGCTGGTCGTCATAGGCGAGCATGCCAAACGGCGTGAAGTCGCTGGCCGCGAGAACCCGGGCGCCCGGCGGCAGAGCCACCACCTGATCCTGATGCGAGGCCGGCGCGGCCAGGCGCGTCTGGTCCGTCAGGCCCGGCACGGGCTCCCTGAGCGCGTAGGCGTGCAGCCCGACACCCCAGCCCTTCGGGGACTTGATCACCTGGCCGCCGAAGGCCTGGGCCATCGCCTGATGGCCGAAGCAGACGCCGACAAGTCCCGCCCGGCCCCTGGCGGCCTGCAGGAAGGCGATCAGGTCCGCGATCCACGGGTCGGCCTCATAGACGCCGGCCGAGGAGCCGGTGACCAGATAGGCGTCGCAGGCCTCAGGACTGGCCGGCCCCTCCCCGGCCGCCACATCGAAGACCGCATAGTCATAGGCGTCCTGCCCCAGCAGACGCTTGAACATGTCGGGATAGGAGCCGAACTGCGCCTCCAGCGGCGCCGGCGGCGCGCCGGTCTTCAGGATGCCGAGCTTCATCGGGCTCTAGTAGGCCAGGCCCTGGGCCACCGCCTTGAGCTTCTCGATGGCCGAGAACTTGTCCTCGAGGAAGTCGTGGTCAACCCACCATTCCTCCACCTCCCGCAGCACCTGGCCGACCATGGGGCCCTTGGGCACCCCGGCATAAACCACCTCCTCCCCGCTCAAGGGGAAGGGCGGCGGCGTCCAGCTGTCGCAGAGCGCCAGCAGGCCGCGCCACTGGGCGGCTGTCGCCGTGCGGTTGGACTTGGCCCAGGCAAGCTTGATCCGGTCATGGAAGGTGGGCGCAGAGAGCGCATAGACCGCCCGGCGGGACTCCCGCGGGCTCATCCAGCTGGTGATGCGCGGGGTCTGTCCCTTGGCGGCGACCAGCCGGTCGCGCTCGGCGTTCGACAGGCGAAGGCGTTCAGCGGCCTGGGCGACCCCGATCTGGTCGGCCGGCAGCAGGCAGGCCAGGCGCAGGATGGGATCGCATTCGAAGAGCATCTCGCTCTCGATCTCCACGAGGGCCTCGAAGTCGTGAAGATCGCCGACAGGGGGCAGAATCACATCGAGAATTCCGGCGGACGCCATCTGGCGGATGCTGCCCCGCGGATCATCGGCGGCCAGCAGCTTGAGCAGCTCCTTGGAGACCCGCTCGCCCGGCCGGTCGGCCAGGGTGTCGCGCAGGGCCTCGCAGGCGGCCAGGGCCTCGGGATCGGCCTCGCCCCGGCCATACCAGGCCTGGAAGCGGAAGAAGCGCAGGATGCGCAGATAGTCCTCGGCGATCCGCGTGCGGGCCTCGCCGACGAAGACGATCCGCCGCGCCCTGGCGTCGGCCAGGCCCGTTCCCAGGGGATCGTGCAACGTCCCGTCGCGGTCGGCATAGAGGGCGTTGAGGGTGAAGTCCCGACGCTGGGCGTCTTCGGTCCAATCGGTGGTGAAGGCCACCACCGCGCGCCGCCCGTCGGTCTCCACGTCCCGCCGCAGGGTGGTGATCTCGAAGGTCTGGCCGTGGGCGAGCGCGGTGACCGTGCCGTGGTCCACGCCGGTGGGAATCGCCTTGAGGCCGGCGGCCTGCAGGGCCTCGGTGACCGCGTCAGGCGTGAGCTGGGTGGCGATGTCGATATCGCCCACCGGCGCGCCGATCACCGCATTGCGCACCGCCCCGCCGACGACCCGGGCGCAGCCTGCGCCGCCCTTGGCTTCCAGGGCGTCGAACACCGCCGCAGTGGCCGGCGCATTCAACCAGGGGCGTGATCCGAGGCTCTCGCTCATGGGGCGGGCGTTTCCTTTTCCTGGAAGCGACCTGGGGAGACCCGGCCGCCCTCTGTGACTTCCGCGGGCACATAGACCTCGCCGCGGTTGTCCGATTGGAACACGACCATGAACATCAGAGAAAGGCCAAACAGCACAGCTGAGGCCGTGGCCAGCCAGGCCCACGGGGTCGCCCCCATGGGGCGGCCATTGCGCTTGGCCCATTCAGCCCAGGCGAACCAGATGATGAAGGGCAGCGCGATCAGGATCGAGCGGATGAGAATGACCCTAAGCAACTGCGCCTCCATATAGCCGGTCGTACAGGGACCGGAGCATGCCGGCCGTGGCGCCCCAGATGAATCTGTTCTCGTGAGTCATGGCATAGAACCGACGTAGCTGACCCGCGAATTCCCGCTCATGTTCCTCGTGATTGGTGGGATCCATGAGAAAGCCGAACGGGGTCTCGAACACGTCGGCGACCTCGGCGGGGTTGGGCGTGAGCGTGAAGTCCGGCGCGATGAAGCCCACCACCGGCGTCACCAGAAAGCCCGTGCCGGTCCGATAGGGGGTCGAGAGCCCGCCCAGGGTGACCAGGCTGCGGGAGATGCCCACCTCTTCCTCGGTCTCCCGAAGGGCCGTCTCCCAGATGGTCTCGCCCGGATCACGGCGGCCGCCGGGAAAGGCGATCTGACCGGTGTGACGGCGCAATGTGTCGGCCCGCCGCGTCAGCAGCACCGAATAGCCATGCTCGCGCTCCACCAGCCCCACCAGCACAGCCGCTGGGGTCAGGGGGGCAGGCTCGGCGGCAAGATCGGCGGTTCGCGGTCCGAAGTCGGATTCCACAAGACCATCAGCGGGCTCGCGGTCTTCAAGGGGATCCAGGCGCTGGGTGATCCATTCGCGCAAGGCCGTCATCGGCGCGTTGGGACTCACGAGACCGGCGCCTCCACAGGCCCGATGGCGAACCACGTCCCGCCCGACTCGACCCCCAGGGTCCCGTCCCGCTCCTGGGCCATCTCCACCAGCTCATAGAAGACCGGCCGACTGATCAGGGCCTCCAGCCCGCGGCGGACATGCAGATATGGACGCGGCTCGTCGGTGGCCGGGTCGATCTCCACCCGGATCAGGTGCTCTGGTCCCGCCTCGACCTCGTCGCCCACATTGGTGTTGAAGCGCAGGACCGGACGGCCCTCGGCGTCGGCGCCGGCGTCCAGGGCGGTGGCGATGAAGGGGGCGTCTTCGACGGTGATCTTCATCTTCTCCACCGGCGTCACCAGCCAGTAGCCGTCCGGGTCGCGGCGCAGGACGGTGGAGAACAGGCGCACCAGGGGGGCGCGATTTATGGTCGCCCCTTCATGGACCCAGCGGCCATCGGCGGTGATGACGATGTCGATTTCGCCGGAATGGGCGGGGTTCCACAGGTGCACCGGGGGCAGTCCGCGGCCGGGCGCCTGCTTGGCCGCAGCGATCACCCCGTCCAGACCGGGTTTGGAGTCGAGCTCTGTCATCGCCAGAAGGTAGGCGCGTGCGCGGGGCGCCTCAAGGCGCCGTTACGGCGCCCTGCAGGATGTTGGTTCCACCAGACTGACCCAGCCGCTTGAGCAGCAGGCGGCGGGGATCGACAGGGCCAGGCATCACAATCTGGCCGGTGGCCTCGGCGGAAAAGCCCAGCCGTCCGAAAAAGGGCGGATCGCCCACCAGCAGGACCTCGCCATAGCCGGCCGCCTCAGCCGCCGCACAGGCGACCTCCACCAGCCGGGCGCCGGCTCCCAGGCGACGGGCGGCGGCGTCCACCGCCAGGGGACCGAGGAAGATCAGCCTGCGGCCGCCCACGGCGATCTCGGACTGACGCACCACCCCCACCAGCCGCTCGCCCTCCCAGATGCAGAAGGACAGGTCCAGGCGCAGGGGCGCGACCTCCCGCACCCGTTCGGAGGCCTTGGCGAAACGGCCAGGGCCAAAGGCGTGGTCCAGCAGGGCCTCGATGGCGCCTGCGTCCTGCGGCGTCTCGGGGCGGATGTCAGGGGTCGGACTCGCGACGGAGTCCGCACAGGATGCGACGGCGGCGGTCATTGAGGGAACTTTGCAGGCTGCGGGACAGACGGGCCCAGGCCCGCGAGGCTGCGGGGCCGGGAGGCTCTAGAGGGCGCGGATCACGCGCCCGGTTCGTCGCAGCGCGCACATGAGCGCCCCTCGCAGTCGGCCTCGACGATCATGTCGCCGAAAACGCGCCGATAAGGCGCAAGCTCCGCCAGGTCAATGGAAACCGAAACGGGCGTTGCGGGTCGCCGCCGCGCGGGCCAAGTTCGCCGCCCATGTCCCAGGTCCCCGACTCAGAGCCTCTCCCCTCCGCCCGCGCTCTGTTGAGCCAGCGGAGCTATCTGCTGTTCTGGGGGTCCCGGTGGGCCGGATCGCTGGCGGTGCAAATCCAGAGTGTGGCGCTCGGCTGGCACATCTATGAGCTCGCCCGCCAGACCATGAGCGTGGCCGAGGCCGCCTTTGTGGTCGGCATGGTGGGCCTGGTCACCTTCATCCCGGTCTTCCTGCTGACCCTGCCGGCCGGCGAGGCCGTCGACCGCTTTGACCGGCGCAAGATCCTGATGATCTGCTACGGCGTCGAGATGACCAGCGCCGGCGTGCTAGCCGTGGCCACCTGGCAGGGCTTCGCCTCGGTGACCCTGCTGCTCTGTGTGGCCGCGGTCTTCGGCGCCGGCCGGGCCTTCATGTCGCCGGCCGGCACGGCGCTCGGGCCCATGCTAGTGCCCCGCAGCCTGCTGCCCCGGGCCATCGCCTGGAATTCGCTCGCCTGGCAGACCGCCTCCATCATCGGCCCGGCCATCGGCGGCCTGCTGCTCGCCCGCTCCACCGCACTCGCCTACGAGACCGCCTTCTGTCTTTACCTGGCCGGCGCCACCCTGACCTTCTTCATCAACGGACGGACCAAGCCCGATCTGCAGCCAGGCTCGCGCCTGGCCCTGATCAAGGAGGGGCTGGTCTATGTGTGGCGCCAGAAGATCGTCTTCGGGGCCATTTCGCTCGATCTGTTCGCCGTGCTGCTGGGGGGCGCGACGGCCCTGCTGCCGGTCTTTGCCCGGGACATCCTGCATGTGGGCGAGGAGGGCTTTGGCCTGCTGCGCGCCGCCCCGGCCGCCGGCGCCACAGTCATCGCCCTGATCCTGGCGGCCCGCCCGATCCGCCACAACGCCGGCATGACCATGTTCGCGGGCGTCGCGGTCTTTGGCCTGGCGACCATCGTCTTCGGCGTCTCCCAGTCGCTCTGGCTGTCGGTGGCCGCGCTCGCCATCCTCGGCGGAGCCGACATGCTCAGCGTCTATGTGCGCCAGACCCTGATCCAGCTGGTCATCCCAGACAATATGCGCGGCCGGGTGGCGGCGGTCTCGACCCTGTTCATCGGCGCCTCCAACGAACTGGGGGAGTTCAGGGCCGGAGTCTTCGCCCGCTTCATGGGGGTGGTGGCCGCCGCCGTGGTGGGCGGGGTCGGCACGTTGATCGTGACCGGCCTTTGGGCCAAGCTCTTTCCCGACTTGCGCAAGGCTGACCGCCTCGAATAACAATCCGCGCAATATTCTTTTAGGGAGATAGATCCATGGGCGTATTGGAAGGCAAGGTTGTCCTCGTCACCGGCGGCGGCAACGGCATTGGACGTGAGTGCGCGCTGATTGCGGCGCAACAGGGCGCCAAGGTCCTGGTCAACGACCTGGGCGGCGGCCTGAAGGGCGAGGACGAAGGTTCCGCCGGTCCCGCCGAGCAGGTGGCCCAGGAAATCCGCGCCGCCGGCGGCGAAGCGGCGTCGAACTCCGAGAGCGTTACCAGCTACAAGGCGGTCGAGGGCATGGTCGAGCAGGCCATGGACACCTTCGGCGGCCTGCATGCGGTGATCAATCCGGCCGGCATCCTGCGTGACGTGATGTTCCACAAGATGTCGGAAGACGACTGGGACAAGGTCATCGACGTGCACATGCGCGGTTCGTTCAATGTGGCCCGGGCCACCATCGAGCTGTTCCGCAACCAGAACGACGGCGCCTACATGTTCTTCACCTCGACCTCGGGGCTGCTGGGCAATATCGGCCAGGCCAATTACGGCGCGGCCAAGATGGGGATCGCTGGCCTGTCGCGCATCATCGCCATGGAAGGCGAGCGTAACAACGTCCGCTCCAACTGCCTGGCGCCCGTCGCCTGGACCCGCATGACCCAGTCGGTTCCGGTGAAAGACGAAGCCGCCGCCAAGCGCCGCGAGGCCATGGCCGCCGCCATCCGCCCCGACCAGCCGGCCCGTCTGTCGGTCGCCCTGGTCTCGCCGGCTGCGGCCCACGTCTCGGGCCAGGTCTTCGGCGCCTCGGGTGAGAACATCATCCTCTACTCGCAGCCCCGTCCGATCTCGACCCAGACCAAGGAAGAGGGCTGGAGCGTCGACACCATCCTGTCCGAAGCCGTCCCGGCCATGAGCGACAAGTTCTTCCCGCTCTCGCGCCCGCCGCTCGCCAGCCAGGGCGCCGCCCCGGCCAAGGGCGCCTAAGCCCTAGCGGGGCGACCTGACTAGAACGACGAGGCCCCGGTTCGAAAGCGCCGGGGCCTTTTCGCATTTTTGGAGGGAGTCGGATGGTTCTCGCACCGGCGAACCCCAACGGCGACTGGACCTTCTACAACCAGCCCAACCGGATCCACAGTCCTCGCGTTTTCCGAAGCTTAGAGACTGGTCGCGTCTCCACGGCGTGACCGCCATGCCTCCTGATTGAGCCGCCAGAACGCCGTCTCTCTGACACCCTCGACATACTCGCCGACGCTCATATAGAGGAGGATGAAGCCTTGCTTCTCCTTGATGCGTTGAGACGCCCGGTTGGCGCTGTTCGTGGCCACCTCGATGAAGGGCCAGTCCAGCACCTCAAACGCATAGGCGTTCACCGCGTCGGCCGCTTCCGTCATCAGGCCGCGGCCCCAGTATTCCTGAGCCAGCCAGAAGCCACGCATGGCGCCGACGTCGGCGTCTGGCCGCAGGTCGATGCGGCCAATCAGCTCGTCGTCTCCGTCCTTGAGCGTAATCGCCCAGTAGAACTGCTCGCCGCGGGCGCGTTTCTCCAGGCACGCGCGGACATGGGTTTCCGCCCCATCGGCTGGGTATGGCCAAGGCGTTTTCGCCACGAGGTGGCGCACCATCGCCCAGTGCGGGAAATGACGCTGAACAGCCGGAATGTCTTCGACCTTCAAGGGCCGGAGGACTAGTCGGTCCGTCTCCAGACGGGGCGTTTCGGGAAGAGGCAGCAGGAAGGGCATGTCGAAGGTCTCTCGAGTTGGGAGGCCGGGATACATGCTTTCAAAGAACAAGCCCCAGCCGTCCTCGGCGGGGCTTGGATCGACGGCTAGGTGTCGCGCACGCAGCCGGCTCCACGCCCCGCAAGGGGGATGCAATTGGTCGCGGCTGAAGTCATGGCGAAACGAACCATGCCTTCGCAAATACCAAGGCCAAGCCTTGAGATCTATGGAAAATCCGCGTTGGGTCGACGGCGATAAGCAGTGCGTCTCGGGCTGGCGCGGTTCTTGCTTAACGGCGGGAGGCTCAACAGCCCCGGAGCGCTCCCATGGTCGCCAGCATCGGCGCGTCGAACCCCTTCGCAGCTCTGGCGGCGTCGAACCCCTTCACCCGCGACAAGGCCCGCGCGGACCAGCCTCAGGGGCCCAGCGTCACGACCGAGATCGGTCAGGCCGGCGGCTTCTATGAGTGGCAGAAGAAGGTGAAGCGCGAGAAGCTGGAGGCCATGGTCCGCGCCCAGGTGGAGGCCGAGTTCGCCGCCCGCGGCGGTGATCCTCAGGCGCTGAAATCCGCCATCGCCGAGGAGATCGCCAGACGCCTGCGCAAGGCCATCGAACAGGAAGCCAAGGCCGCCGCCCAGTCAGGCGAGGCCAAGGGCGCCATCATCGACATCGCGGTCTAGGCGAGGTTCCGCGCCTCCCCCTCCGTCATGGTCGGGCTTGACCCGACCATCCATGAACACCGGCACGTCCAGTGTGCATGGGCCCTCGGATCAAGTCCGAGGGCGACGGCGACTGAGGTTGGGGGTGAAGGTTGAGCGCTCAGCCCTCGCGCCCGGCCCGCCAAGCCTCCCGGGTCAGCTCCCAATAGAGGCTCCGCCGCACCGACCCATCGGGCCGCACCGTCTCCCGCTCGCCCATGCGCACGAAGCCGGCCCCGTCGATCGCGGCGATGGAGCGGACATTGTCCAGGGCCGCGGTCAGGCCGATCAGGCGCACGCCCAGGGTCTCGAACATGAAGGTCGCGGCGTTCGACACCCCGCCGCGCCCCCGGCCGGCGTTCTGGCGGTCGGCCCGGGCGCCGCCGGCGATCTCGGCCGAAGACCGGTCGGGCCAGACGCTGATGCGGGAATAGCCCGCCACCTCTCCGGCCTCGTCCAGGGTCACCGACAGGATGCACTCCCCGCGATCATGGGCGGCCCGGCTGTCAGCCACCCATTGGGCGACGCTGTCGTGGGTGAACGGTCGCGGCAGGTCATAGATCGGGTCCGACACCCGGGGATCGAGGAAGAGGGCCAGCAGGCCCTCCACATGTTCCGGCCCCGCCAGCACCCGGTCGTTCACCGCCCGCACGGCCGCCCGGATGGCGGCCTCTTCCTCCGGACTCGCCTGCAGCACCGTGACGGGCGGGGCGCTCATGGCCTTGCGCCCTAGCCGATCTTGACGCCCGGCGGCGGGAGCGAGTCCTCCGGCACGAAGAAGTCCGGCATCAGGGGGGCGGTGGGGTCGACCCGGTACTTGTCGAAGTCCCGCTCGCCCTCGCCATAGAGGAAGGTGTCGTCGATCAGGAAGTTGCCGCTGAAGTCCCGCGCGGGCTTGTTGAAGATGGCGTAGGCCGCATCGGCCATGATGTCGGTGGTGCGGCAGCTCTTCATGCCCTCCTCCCCGGCCAGGGCGAACTGGATGGCGGCGGTCGCAATGCCGGTGCGGGGCCACAGCGCATTGAAGGCGATCCCGTCCTCGCTGAACTCCTCGGCCATGCCCAGCACGCACATGCTCATGCCGAACTTGGCCATGGTGTAGGCTACATGGCCCTTGAACCAACGGGGGTTCATGTCCAGCGGCGGCGACAGCATCAGGACGTGGGGATTGGCGCTGCGCTTCAGATGCGGGATGCAGGCCTTGGAGGTGAGGTAGGTCCCCCGGGCGTTGACCTGGTTCATCAGGTCATAGCGCTTCATGTCGGTGGCGAGCGTGCCGGTCAGCTGGATGGCCGAGGCGTTGTTCACGCAGATGTCGATGCCACCGAACTTCGCCGCCGCCTGTTCGACGGCCTCCATCACATTGGCCTCGTCGCGGACATCGACGATCAGCGGCAGGGCCTTGCCGCCGGCCTTCTCGATCTCCTCAGCCGCCGAATAGATGGTGCCGGGCAGGTGCTTGTGGGCCTCGGCGGTCTTGGCGGCGATGGCGATGTTGGCGCCGTCGCGGGCGGCGCGGAGCGCGATGGCCAGGCCGATGCCGCGGCTGGCGCCGGTGACGAACAGGGTCTTGCCTTGCAGGCTCATAGGGTCGCTCCCACGGTTTCTTCTGACAGGATCCACAGGCGTTCAGCGGCTTCGGGATCCAGGGCGTGATCCATCACGCCGTGATTGGGCTTGTCCTTGGTCCAGGGCATGGCGACGGAGCAGTCCTCCAGATAGAGGCCGCCCTCCCCTTCCAGCTCCTCGGCCACCGCGGCCCAGACGCTGGTGGACGCCCCCTGTTCCGGCGTCTTGAAGCCCTCGACGGGCTTGCCGTCCTCGTCCAGCCAGCCCATGGCCGCCATCTCCTCGTGGGAGAGGTAGCGCTGCAGCGGCGTCATGATGCCGCCGGGCATGACGGCGTTGGCGTTGATCCCGTGCTCGGCGAACCGCTCGTCAAAGGCCACGGCGAACAGGGCGTTGGCGGTCTTGGACTGACCATAGGCCTCCCACTTGTCGTAGGGGCGGTTGCGATAATGGATGTCGTCGAAGTGGATCGGGCTGCGCCGGTGGCCGATGGAGGACAGGGCCACGACCCGGGCGGCGCGGTCCTCGTCGGCGGCGTTCATCAGCGCCCGGGCCAGGCCCACGCTCAACAGGAAGTGGCCAAAGTGGTTGACCCCGATCTGCATCTCCAGCTCGTCGGAGGTGTAGGCCTGCGGACAGGCCATGACGCCGGCATTGTTGATCAGCACGTCCAGGGGCGCGTCCCCCCAGGCGTCGACGAAGGAACTGACCGAGGACAGGCTGGCCAGATCAAGGGTCCCGGCCACCACCTTGTCGGCGCCGATGCTCTCATTGATCTGGACCGCGGCCCGCTCGCCGGCGGAGCGGTCCCGGACGGCCAGCATGACATCGGCGCCGGCCCCGGCGAGCGCCCGGGCGGTCTCCAGGCCGATGCCGCTGGCGCCGCCGGTGACGATGATGTTGCGGCCGTTCAGGTCATGCTCGCCGGCCACGATACGGGCGGGGGTGAAGGCGCCGAACTTCACCGGCCGCCAACCTTGGCGAAGTCGGGCGTCCGCTTTTCGGCGAAGGCGGAAAAGGCCTCCTTGGCCTCGGGCGACTTGAGCTGGTCGGAGAAGTGACGGCCCTCCCGGTCCATGCGCTCGGCGAGCGCCACCGGATCGCGCATCAGGGCCTTGGTGATGGTGACGGCGGCCGGCGGCCGGGCGGCCACGGCCAGCGCCGCCGCTCGCGCCCGGGCGCGCAGCTCGCTCCGGGGCAGGACCTCGTTGGCGATGCCCCAGGCGAGCGCCTTCTGGGCGTCGACAGCCTCGCCCAGCACGAACATGGAGAAGGCCCTGGCATGGCCGATGCGGTCGGGCAGGGTCAGGCTGGAGGCGGCCTCTGGCACCAGGGCCAGGTTGACGAATGGCGTGGTCAGCACCGAATCCTCGGTCAGATACACAAGGTCGCAATGCAGCAGCATGGTGACGCCGACGCCCACAGCCCGGCCGTTGACCGCGGCCACCAGGGGCGTCTTGGCCCGGGCGAGCGCGGCCAGCAGGGGATTGCCGCCGCGGCGGGCCTCATTGGCCGGCGCCTCGCCGGCGTTGACCGCGGCGAAGTCGGCCAGGTCGTTGCCGGCGGTGAACATGTCGCCCTCGGCCTGGATCAGGACGCAGCGAACGTCCTTGTCGAATTCCGCCCCATCGATGGCGTCCCCCAGGGCCTGATACATGTCCCGGGTGAGCGCGTTCTTCTTTTCCGGACGGTTCAAGGTCAGGGTCAGGACCCCATCGGACGTCTCGGCGATGACATGCTGGCTCATGTCGGTCCTCCCAATTTGTCTTACTCCGTAAATTCTAGGCCGGTCTGCGACGAGCGTCGACGGGCGAATGCGGATTCCGCTCGCGCCCATGGGGCTTCCGACACCTTGTGCGAAGACAGGGACGAACCCAGTCAGTCGCCGTTCATCTGGCAAGGTCGATGGTGAGTTCAGACCAAACGACTGGCGAATTCTATATAGTGAAGCTTGCAACCAAGCCGTTCGCCGGGGCGCCACAGTTCGGTCGTCAAAAGACGCGACCTTGACCCCAATGGTTCGCGGAGGCTTATCTCCGCGCAGAGGAACCACCCCCAGGAGATGAGCTTATCATGAGGCGCAAGACAATCGGGCTCGCCGCAGCCCTGGCCCTGGTCGCCCTGGCGCCGGCCGCTGTGATGTCGCAGTCCCGCGACGCCGGCGTCACCGAAAAGGCGCGCACCCAGGGCATGGCCGAGGCCCCGGCCGTGGCCCAGGCCGCCGGCCTGAACTGCCAGGTCGTCGACGCCCGCCTGATCGGCAAGAACGAAGACCGCCGGGCCAAGACCTCGACCTCCTATTACGAAGTCGACTGCCAGGAAGGCATGGGCTTTGTGATCGAGGCCGTGACCGGCGGGGCCACCAACCTCTACACCTGCATCGAGGCCGCCGCGCCCACCGCCGATGGCAAGCCCTCGGCTCTGGCCTGCCAACTGCCCGGCAACCAGAACCCGCAGGCTGAGCTGGCCAAGCTGGCCGCCAAGGACGGGGTGACCTGCCCCATCGTCAACAGCCGCTCCATCGGCCGTTCGGCCACCAACACCTTCTTCGAAGTGGCCTGCGAGGATGGCGTCTCCGGCTACATCCTGAACACCGGCTATCCGGCCACCGCCGACACCAAGGTCGACGCCACCAACTGCCTTGTCTACGACCAGGCCGAGACCAACATCCGCTGCGAGCTCGGCGACGCCGCTTCGCGCCTGCGGATCGTGGACCAGATGGCGACCGCCGACGCCAAGAGCTGCGCGGTCAGCCAGCGTCGCTTCGTGGGCGCCACCACCGATGGCTCCAACTACTTCGAAGCCGCCTGCGAGGACGGCAAGGGCTACATCTACAAGGTGGCCAGCACCGGCCAGCTGGCGGAATCCTGGGACTGCGCCCGCGCCCTGGGCGTCCTGGGCGGCTGCACCCTGACCGACGCCCGTGAGGCGGCCACCGAGCAGGCTGCCCTCTACACCCGTCTGTCCAAGGCCGCGGGCTTCGACTGCGACGTCGACAAGTATGCGGTCTTCCCGGCTTCCGGCGGCAAGGACGTGGTCGAGCTGGTCTGCAAGGACGGCAAGCCCGGCGGCGTCGGCGTCTTCGAACTCAACAAGAGCGCCGTCTACAACTGCGCCTATGCGCCGATCGTCGGCTATCGCTGCGGCCTGAACCCCGAGAACAGCGCCTATGCCGCCCTGACCGGCGACCTGAAGAAGCTTGGCCGTGACAGCTGCGTCGTCTCGGGCCAGCGCCTGGTGGGCAAGACCGCCGACGGCTCGGCCTATGTCGAGGTCGCCTGCGCCGACGGCCTGGCCGGCTACATGATCGAGTACAAGCAGAACCCGATCAATGCGGTGGAAGCCATGGGCTGCGCCTTCGCCAAGGGCATCGCCGGCGGCTGCAAGCTGCCGGGCAACACCTGATCGCCTCGATCAGACGGCACGAAGAAGGGCCCGCGGCGCAAGCCGCGGGCCCTTTGCTTTGCGCGGCGTATTGATGGCTCAGGCGATGGCGGCCTCGATGAACATCGGCCCGGTCTGGCGCATGGCCGAGGCGAAGACGGTCTCGAAGGACTCGGCGGTTTCGCAGCGCACCGCCGGCAGGCCCATGGCCTTGGCCATGGACACCCAGTCGATCTTCGGATCGCCCAGGTCCAGCAGCTTGGCGGCGGACGGCCCCGCCGCCCCTGCGCCGGTCCGGCCAAGCTCGATACCCAGGATCCGATAGGCGTGGTTGGCGAAGACCACCACGGTGACGTCGAGATTTTCCCGGGCGATCGTCCACAGGCCCTGGACGGTGTACATGGCCGCCCCGTCGCCGTTCAGCGACAGGACCTTGCGGTCAGGACAGGCGACGGCCGCACCAATGGACAGCGGGATCGCCTGGCCGATGGCGCCGCCGGTCAGCGCCAGCACCTCGTGCGGCGCCGCCGTGCCGGTCTGGCTGGCCACGCCGCCGCCAGACGTCACCGAGTCATCGCAGATGATGGCGCCCTCCGGCAGGTGTCGGGCGATGGAGACCCCGGCCGCCTGGGGGGTCATCGCACCGGTGGGCGCAGCCTCCGGCCGCTTGAGCGGCTGGACGGGGCCGGACGCCGGGGCGCCCAGCGCATCGGCCAGGGCGCGCAGGCCCGCCACCGCGTCCTCGGCCCGGCTGACCAGGGTCATCAGGTCGCAGCCCTCCGGCACCAGCAGGCTTGGCCGGTCCGGATAGGCGAAGAAGGCCACCGGCTGGGTCGTGCCCGCCAGCAGCATCAGGTCGGTCCCGTCGAGGTCGGCCAGGGCCGCCTCGCCGAAATACTGCATGCGTCCCGGCTGGAAGAGGCCCGCGCCCCGACCCTGCCGGGCGACGAAGGTGTCGGCCAGGACGCGCACCCCGTGGGCCGAGAGCCGGGCGGCCTGGACCATGGCCTCGGCTCGACAGGCCTGACCGCCGATCAGCAGGACGGGTTTCCTCGCCCCGCGGACAGCCCGGGCCGCGGCGTCCACCGCCGCCCCCGAAGGGGCCGGCCGCTCAGGTCTCTTCGCCCTCACCGCGCCGGCCGTCGTCTCGGTCCAGGCGGAGTCGGCGGGCAGGATCAGACTGACCGGGCCGCCCGGGGGACCATAGCTGGCGGCGACCGCCTCTGCGGTCAGCGCAGCCACGTCGTGGGCGCGGTCGGCCGACTTCACCCACAGGGAGTTTGGCCCCACGATGGTCGGGATGTCGGAGTTCAGCGGTGCGTCGTACTGCCGGTGATAGGTGGCGTGATCGCCCACCACATTGACCAGCGGCGTATAGGCCCGGCGCGCATTGTGCAGATTGGCCAGGCCGTTGCCGTAGCCTGGGCCCAGGTGCAGCAGGGTGCAGGCTGGCCGGTCGGCCATGCGGCCGAAGCCGTCGGCGGCGCCGGTGGCCACGCCTTCGAACAGACAGAGCACCGGCCGCATCTTCGGCTGCCCGTCCAGGGCGGCGACGAACTGCATCTCGCTGGTGCCGGGATTGGCGAAGCAGGCGTCGACCCCATTGGCCAACAGGGTCTCGATCAGGGCGTCGGCGCCATTCATTGGTCAAACACCATCACGTCAGGGGGGACAGGTTGGGCGAAGAGGCGGGTGAGCGCCTCTGCGCGGCGGGTGCGGGCCAGGGCCTGGGCGATATAACCCTTGTCGGTGATCTCGCCGGACGCGCCGTCCGGTCCGTCAGGCAAGACCAGGGCGCGAGCGATGCGGCCGCCGCCGCGAGCCCTGGCGTTGTAGGCGGCGAGACCCGTGCGGACGGCAGCGTCCACCTCTTCTCGGGGCCGGCGCGGATCGGGATAGAACATCAGGCCGAGCGACGCCTGGCCCTCACCGCAAACCACCGCGTCGGTGACCGCGCCACCGACCGCCGACAGGGCCGCGATCCGCACCTCGCCGACAGCGACGAAGGTGCCGCTGGCCAGCTTGAAGTTCTCCGAGATGCGGCCGTCGAAGGCGAGCCCAGCCTCTGGCCGATCGGCCTCCACCAGGCGCGCCGCATCACCGAGGATGTAGAAACCGTCCTCGTCGAAGGACTGGGCCGAGAGTTCGGGACGGCCCAGATAGCCCGGGGTGATCTGCGGCCCCTTAACCCGGAACTCCAGCTTGCCGGCCACAGGAACCAGCTTCACCGCCGTGCCGGGCACGGGCAGGCCGATGAGGCCCATGCGGTCATTGGGCCAGTGGACATTGCAGGCGGTAGGGCCGGTCTCGGTGGCGCCATAGCCGCTGGCGAAGCTGATCTTCTCGCCCACCGTGCGAACGGCCACGGCCTGGATCCGGTCGCTGATGTCCTGGCCGAGGCTTGCGCCGCCATACTGCATCAGCCGCACCCGGGAGAAGAAGGTGCGCGCCAGCGCCTCGTCCTTCTCCAGCTCGTCCACCAGCAGCATCCAGCCGGCCGGCACCATGTTGTGATAGGTCGGCGCGACCTCGCGCAGGTTCCGAACGGTCTCGGCAAACCGCGCCGCCGTGGGCTGGCCGGCGTCGATATAGAGCGTGCCGCCCCGGGTGGCGGCCATGTGCAGGATGGAATTGGCCCCCAGGCTGTGGCTCCAGGGGGCGGAATTGACCATCACCGGCGGCTCGTCATCCTCGAAACAGGCCGCGATCTGGGCCGAGTTCAGGGCCAGAGCCTGCTGGGTGATGATCACCGCCTTGGGAAGGCCGGTGGAGCCGGAGGTCAGCAGATACTTGGCGTGATGTTCGGGCCTCGCCGTGGGCGACGTCGCCGCCCCATAGAGCTCGGCCAGGGTGATGTGGCCGGGCCGGCCGTGGCTGGCGGCGATCACCGGCAGGCCCGCCAGGATTTCCGCCGAGAGGCCCGTGGCGAAGCGTTCGGCGTCCTCGGTGAACACCGCCGCCGGCTTCAGAACCTCGCAGGCGTGGGTCAGCCGCGCGAGATTGGCCCCGGCCAGGCCATACTGGGGCGAGACCGGCGCCACCGGCGTTCCCTGGCTCATGGCCGCATACATCAACAGCGCGTGGTCGATGCCGTTGTGGGCCAGGATCAGGATCGGCCGCGGACCGGTCAGGCCCCGGGCGACCAGGCCGCCGGCCAGATGGGTCACCGCATGCCAGGCCTCGCCATAGGTGAGCGTGCGCCAGCCCGCCCCGGCCCGCTCGGCCAGCCAGACCCGGTCAGGCGCGGCGGCCCGCCAGTGGTCCAGGGCGTCTAGCGCGGTCTGGAAGCCCTGGGAAAACGGGGTGGGATTGGCGAGCACCAGGGTCCCGTCCGGCCGCCGGTCCACCTCAAGTCGCTTGGGGGCGTAGCGGGGATCCCGGAAGGGGGCCGTCTCGATGCGAAGCTCTGCGTCCATGCAACTTTATGGACGCGAGCGACGGCGCCTGGAAAGGGGGCGCCGAAGGCGGCCGGTCGGAAAGGTCCCTCAGCCCGCCAGGGTCTCGGCGAAGCGGACCGGCTCCCCGATCCCCTCGGCCACCACCTCGTCATCGCGCATGACCACCCGGCCGCGGATGATGGTGGCCATGGGCCAGCCCTTGGCCTCCATGCCGTCGAAGGGCGTCCAGCCGGCCCGGTTGGCCTGGGCGGCGTGTGTGATGGTCCGCCGGGCCTTCAGATCGACGATGGTCAGGTCGGCGTCATAGCCCACCGCCAGTCGGCCCTTGTCGGCCAGGCCAAACAGCCGGTTGGCGCCGTGGCTGGTCAGGTCCACGAACCGCTCCAGGGACAGACGCCCGTCGGCCACATGGGTCAGCATGACCGGCACCAGGGTCTGCACGCCGGGCATGCCCGAGGGCGAGGCGGGATAGGGCCTGGCCTTCTCCTCGCGGGTGTGGGGGGCATGGTCGGAGCCAATCACGTCGGTGACCCCGGCGGCCATGCCGCGCCAGAGGCCGGCCCGGTGGGCGGCGTCGCGGATCGGCGGATTCATCTGGGCGAAGCCCTTCAGCCGCTCATAGGCCTCTGGGCCTTCGAGCGTCAGGTGCTGGGGCGTCATCTCGACGCTGGCCACGTCCTTGTTGCGGGCCAGGATCTCGACCTCTTCGGCCGTGGTCACGTGCAGGACGTGGATGCGCTTGCCCAGCTTGCGGGCAAGGCGCAGCAGGCGCTCTGTCGACTGGATCGCGGCCTCGGCGTCACGCACCTCAGGATGGCTGGTCCAGTCGCCGGTCCGCGCCAGATGGCGCCGATCGGCGAGCCGGTACTCGTCTTCGGAGTGGAACGCCGCCCTTCGATTGATGTGGCGCAGCACCTGCTCGACGCCCTCGTCGTCCTGCACCAGCAGGGTGCCGGTCGACGCGCCCATGAACACCTTGATCCCGCAACAGCCGGGCAGGCGCTCCAGCTCGCCGAGGAAGGTGGCGTTCTCGTGGGTGCCGCCCACATAGAAGGCGTGGTCGCAATGCATCCGCCCCTTGGCCCTCGCCAGCTTGTCGGCCAGGGCGTCGGGATCGGTGGTGGTGGGCTCGGTATTGGGCATCTCGAAGACGGCGACCACGCCGCCCAGCACCGCCCCGCGCGAGCCGCTTTCGAGGTCTTCCTTCCACTCCAGGCCCGGCTCTCGGAAGTGGACCTGGGTGTCGATGACGCCCGGCAGGACGTGGAGCCCCGTCGCATCGAAGCGCTCGGCGGCCGAGGCCTGGGACAGGTCGCCGATGGCGACGATCTTGCCGTCGCGCACCCCGACGTCGGCGCCGCCACGACCGTCGTGATTCACCACCTCGCCTCCATGGACGATCAGGTCATAGGTGGCGGCCATGGCTCATCTCCGTCTGTTTCAGCAATTGATTAGCAGCCTGGGCCACCGTGTCGACGCTGAGATCCATCATATGGCAGAAGCTCTGGTTGAGGGCGGGGTCCTGCAGGCGAATCTGTTCGAAATCCCGGGTCCCGCGCACCACCCGGGTATGCGGCCCCCACGGCCCATACAGGGCGTCGTCGGAGGGGCCGAACAGGCCGAGCGTCGGGGCGCCGGCCGCGGCGGCCATGTGCATCAGCCCCGAATCATTACCGACGAACAGCCGCGCATGCCTCAGCGCCGCATAGCTGGTCAGCAGGTCGACCTTGCCCACCAGGTCGATGAATCTCGCCTTGGGGACCACGTGCCTGAGGGAGGCGACGACGCCTGTGTCATCGGGCGAACCCAACACCATCAGCCGCGCGCCCTGCAGATCGCCGCCCTCACCCAGCAGGCGGATGGCCAGTTGGGCGAAGCGCTCCAGGGGCCAGGTCTTGCCCACCCAGTTGGCGGCCGGCGCCAGCGCCAGGATCGGCCCCTCGCCCTGGGTCAGGGCGGCGGCGGCGGCCTCGGTCTCCGGGCTGGTGAAGATGTGCGGGGCTGGCGGCTCATCCTCCAGCTTCAGCAGGCGAGCGGCCTCGATCACCTTGTGGACCGGTGCGCCCGGCTGGCGGCGGAAGATGGCCCGGCGCCTGGTGCGCACGAAGCTCGCCATGGCCGAGCCGCGCAGATCGACCACCAGGCCCCAGCGCCGGTGACGGACCCTGTTCCACAGGGCGAACCAGTGGCCGCCATTGCGGGACTTCTGGAAGACGATCACCTCATCCAGGCCCGGCGTGTCAGCAAACAGCGGGGCGGCCGCCGGCCCGGCGACGATGGTGAAGCGGGCGTTGGGAATCTCTTCGCGCAGCTTGGCCAGGAGGCCAGAGGCCAGCACCGCGTCCCCGATCCGGGTCGCGGTGATGAACAGAATGGGGAAGGACCCTTGCGTCATCGGCCGGTTATAGAGGGCCTCTGGCTGGCGCGCGAGCCGCCGCGATCCTAAGTGGTGCTGCATGGTCCACACCCTGAGCTATGTCCGCCTGCGCAGCCGCGCCCTCATCGCCCTGGGCGGGGCCGACTGGCGGGACTTCCTGCACAATCTGATCAGCCAGAATGTCGAAACCCTGGCAGAAGGCGAGATCCGCTTCGGGGCCCTGCTCACACCCCAGGGCAAGGTGCTCTATGACCTCTTCGTGATCGGCCGGGAGGACGGCTGTTGGCTGGACGTGGCCGCCGAGCATCGGGACCTGATCCTGCAGCGGCTGACGATCTACCGCCTGCGGGCCAAGGTGACGATCGCCGCCAGCGAGGCCGAGGTCGCGGTGCTGTTCGGAGGCGGCGAGACCCCGGTCGAAGGCTGGCTCAACGACCCTCGGCTGCCGGAGCTGGGCTGGCGGGGCTTTGGCCTGGCCGCGCCACAGGACGCGACGGAAAGAGATGAGGCCGACTACACCGCCTTCGCCCGGTCCCTGGGCGTGCCGGGACCAGCCGACTGGGGGGTCGAGCAGACCTATCCCATCGAGGCCAATTTCGACCTGCTGAACGGGATCGACTTCAAGAAGGGCTGCTTCGTCGGCCAGGAGACGACCTCGCGCATGAAGCGCCGCGGCACGGTGAAGACCCGGTTCCTGCCGCTCGCCTTCGACGGCGAGGCGCCTGCGCCCGGCGCCGAGGTGCTGGCCGGCGAGCTGCGGGCCGGACAGGTGCTCAGCGGCGCAGACGGCCTGGCGATGGCGTCGCTGCGCCTGGACCGGATCGAGGGCGCCGACCTCACCGTCGACGGCCGGCCGGTGCGCGTGGTGCGGCCTGACTGGTTCGAACAGGCGCTCAAACAATAATCACCGTCACCCTCGGGCTTGTCCCGAGGGTCCATGCGCACAGCCGCTCGCCGGTGCTCATGGACCCTCGGGACAAGCCCGAGCATGACACGTGAGGGAAACCTGCTCACCCTTGCGAGCCAACAAGGCCCCGGCGAGACTTCGCCCATGAGCAGCGACCTGATTCGATGCGGCTGGCGCGGCATGGCGGGCGACCCGCTGTACGAGGCCTATCATGACACCGACTGGGGCGTGCCGGAGTACGATCCTCGGGCGCTCTGGGAGAAGCTGGTGCTCGACGGCTTCCAGGCCGGGCTTTCCTGGATCACCATCCTGCGCAAGCGCGAGGCCTTCCGAGAGGCCTTTGCGGGCTTCGATCCCGAGATCGTCGCCCGCTTCGGCGAGGCCGACCGCGCCCGCCTGATGGAGGACGCCGGCATCGTGCGCTCCAACGCCAAGATCGATGCGGCCATCGCCAGCGCGCGGATCTATCTGGACATGCGTGAACGCGGTCAGGACCTGTCGTCCTTCCTCTGGGCCTTCACCGACGGCAAGCCGATCCAGAACCAGTGGAACGAGATAGGCCAGGTGCCAGCCCAGACGCCGCTGGCGGTCGAGGTGTCCAAGGCGCTCAAGGCCCAGGGCTACAAGTTCGTCGGCCCGGTGATCGTCTACGCCTTCATGCAGGCCGTGGGCATGGTCAACGACCACCTCACCTGCTGCTTCCGTCACGACGAAGTCGCCGCTATGAGCGCCTGATGGCCCGCAAGCCCGCCCCCCTGCTCGTCGTCCCGGACCTGCTGCTGGAAACCGCCTGCCCCTCCCCCGTCTGCGGCGTGGACGAGGCCGGCCGCGGCCCGTGGGCAGGGCCGGTCAGCGCCGGCGCGGTGATCCTCGATCCGGCGCGCCTTCCCGCCGGCCTCAACGATTCCAAGAAGCTGACCGCCAAGGCCCGCGAAGGCCTGGAGATCGAGATCAAGGCCAGCGCCATCGCCTGGGGCGTCGGCTTCGCCTCGGTGGAAGAGATCGGCGAGCTCAACATCCTGCATGCTGCGGGCCTGGCCATGTGCCGGGCCATCGAGGCGCTTGAAGTGACTCCGGTCTTCGCCCTGGTGGATGGCAACTACCCCTTCAAGCTGCCCTGCCCGGTGAAGACGGTGGTGGGCGGCGACGGCAAGTCGCTCTCCATCGCCGCGGCCTCGATCCTGGCCAAGGTCGCGCGGGACCGGCTGATGATCGAGATGGACGAGCGCTATCCCGGCTACGGTTTCGCCGGCCACAAGGGCTATGGCGCACCCGTCCATATCAGCGCCCTTGAACGTCTCGGCCCCTGCGAAATCCACCGCACCACCTGGGCGCCGGTGCAGAAGGTTCTGCGCGGGGAGCGCATTACCGCCGAATTCGAGGCTTAACCCCTCGTTCACCACGTTTCGAAACGGCCCCTTCACCACGATAGGGGAGGATTCCCTTCTGTGAGACCGAGGGGCGTTCATGAGCTTTCCCGCCGAGACCATCATCCAGGGCGATTGCATCGAGGAGCTGAAGAAGCTCCCCACGGGGTCTGTCGACCTGGTCTTCGCCGATCCGCCCTACAATCTGCAGCTGGGCGGCGACCTGCTGCGGCCGGACAATTCCAAGGTCGACGCCGTCGATGACGAGTGGGACCAGTTCGAGAGCTTCGCGGCCTATGACGCCTTCACCAAGGCCTGGATGGCCGAGTGCCGCCGGGTCCTGAAGGACGACGGCGCCCTGTGGGTGATCGGCAGCTATCACAACATCTTCCGGGTCGGCGTGACCCTGCAGGACCTGGGCTTCTGGATCCTGAACGACGTGGTCTGGCGCAAGACCAACCCGATGCCGAACTTCAAGGGCACCCGCTTCACCAATGCGCATGAGACGCTGATCTGGGCGGCCAAGTCCCGCGGCGGCCGGCGCTACACCTTCAACTACGACGCCATGAAGATGGCCAATGACGAGCTGCAGATGCGCTCGGACTGGACCTTCCCGCTGTGCACCGGCGAGGAGCGGATCAAGGACGCCAGCGGCGCCAAGGCCCATCCGACCCAGAAGCCCGAGGCCCTGCTGCACCGCCTGATCTTGGCCTCCACCAAGCCCGGCGATCTGATCCTCGACCCCTTCTTCGGCTCCGGCACCACGGGCGCGGCGGCCAAGCGGCTGGGCCGGCGCTTCATCGGGCTGGAGAAGGAGGACGAGTACATCGCCGTCGCCAAGACCCGCATCTCCAAGGTGATCCCCGTCTCGCCCGAGGATGTCCAGGTGACCGGCTCCAAGCGTTCCGAACCCCGCGTCCCCTTCGGCCAGATCGTTGAGGCGGGCCTGCTGCGGCCGGGCGATGTGCTCTATTGCCCCAAGGGCGAGCGGGCCGCCCGGGTCCGCGCCGATGGCAGCCTTGCGGTGGGCGAGATGACCGGCTCGATCCACAAGGTCGGCGCCATGGTGCAGTCGGCGCCGGCCTGCAACGGCTGGACCTACTGGCACTTCAAGACCGATGCGGGTCTGGCCCCCATCGACGTCCTGCGGATCAAGATGCGCAAGGACGCCCCGGCGGTGGCCGCCTAGGAGACAAACCCTCCTCTCGTCCGTCACCCTCCGGCTTGACCGGAGGGTCCATGAACACCCTGGCGGGCCCGGCGTGCATGGATGGTCGGGTCAAGCCCGACCATGACGGCAATACAGACGGGATATGACCACCGCCTACAGCAGGTTCGACAGCCCCGCCCGGACGGCCTTCAGAAAGACGCTGGGCAGGGCTTCGATGTCCCGCCTCGCCGTCCAGATCACACCCTCGGCCTCGCCTTCGGCCCGTAGCAGCCGCAGGGTTAGGGAGAAGTGGGTGAAGACGTGCTCCACCTCGCCGGCGCTCCGCCAGCGGGCCTGGACAGGCGCATCGGCTCGCGCCTCCTCGTCAGACCAGGGCGCCGCACGCCAGTCGCTGGTAGGCAGGCCGAGCATCCCGCCGAGCAGGCCCTTGGGCGGCCGGCGGACCAGGGCGACCGCCTCGCCACGGGTCAGGATATAAGCCACCCCATGGCGACGGGGCCGGGCCGCCTTGGCGCTCTTGCGCGGATAGGTCTCAGGCGCGCCGGTGGCGAGGCCCGCACAGGCTCCCGTCAAGGGACAGCGGTCGCAGAGCGGCGACCTGGGCCGGCAGACCGTGGCCCCCAGGTCCATCAGCGCCTGGGCCCAGTCGCCGGGCCGGTCATCGCGGACCAGAGCGGCGGCCAAGGCCTTCAGTTCCGGCTTGGCGGCCGGCAGGGGCGTCTCGACGGCGAACAGCCGGGCCATCACCCGCTCCACATTGCCGTCGACCACATTGGTCGCTTCATCGAAGGCGATCGCCGCCACGGCCGCCGCCGTATAGGGGCCAAGCCCCGGCAGGGCGCGCAAGGCCGCCTCGGTGTCGGGGAAGACGCCGCCATGCTCGTTCGCCACAGCCCGGGCGCAGGCCAGCAGGTTGCGGGCCCGGGCGTAGTAGCCAAGCCCCGCCCAGGCGGCCATCACCTCGTCGTCCGGCGCGGCGGCGAGGTCCGACACGGTGGGCCAGCGGGCGGTGAACTTCAGGAAATAGGGCGCGGCGTGCGGCACGGTGGTCTGCTGCAGCATCACCTCTGAGAGCCAGACCCGGTAGGGATCGGAGCGAACGCCGCCCTGCCCGGCCGCCGGGCCCGTGCGCCAGGGCAGGTCCCGGGCGTGGGCGTCGTACCAGGACAACAGGCTGTGGCGGATCTGTTCAGGGGTCACGGCGCCAGACTTAGGGCCTCTTGCGCCCCTTGGGCAGGGGGACTCCGCGACAGGCGCGTCCGGGTGTATCCTTGGCCTCGACATGCCGACCCGCCCCCTGCCCGATCTGGAAGAGACCCGCCGCATTCTGGCCAGCCGTCGCACGCGGCCTGCGCCACGGCCGCCGCCGCCGGCTGGACGGGGACTGTCCAAGCTGATCCGTGAGCTCGACGCCCGTTTCGGCCAGGGTCCTGGCGCCCTGCAGGCCCGCTGGCGGGAGATTGTCGGCGAACAGATCGCTCGGCGCACTGAGCCGGTGAAGCTGGTCAAGGGCCGCAATGGCGCCGGCGCGGCCCTCGAGATCCGGGTGGCCGGCCCCGCCGCGGCCTTGATTCAGCATCAGGCGCCGGAAATCCTGGCCCGGGTGAACCTGTTTCTTGGCTCGGGCGCGGTGGAACGCCTGCGGATCGTCCAGGGACCGCTGCGACCCGCCCCGGCCAGCGCCGCACAGCCGCCCCGCAAGCGGGAGGCCCCCCTCGACGCCGCCCAGGAAGCCGAACTCAGCCAGGGTCTGGCCCTGGCGCCCGACGGGCCCTTGAAGAGCGCCCTGCTGGCCCTGGGGCGCGGCGTTATGCGCAACGCCAGCCGCCGTTGACATTGTCGGTCCGGGGCCGTTCTTGACGTCAAAAGGGCGCCATGGGCCAAGCCTTGGGAATCGCGCTTTACTTCACAATCTCGACCTTCCTGCACAAAGGGCCGACCACCATGCCGAACCTCAGCCGCCGCCTCATGATGGCCGTCGCCGCCGCGACCCTCTTCCTGGGCGCCTGCTCGGGCCAGTCCTCGGCCGCCGCCGACGGCGATATGAGCCTGGGCGATCCCAATGCGCCGGTGAAGATGGTCGAGTACGCCTCGCTGAGCTGCGTCCACTGCGCGACCTTCAACAACGAGGTCTTCCCGGAGCTGAAGGCCAAGTACATCGACACCGGCAAGGTGCACTACACCTTCAAGGAATTCCTGACCCCGCCGGCCGAGGTGGCCGCCGCCGGCTTCCTGCTCGCCCGCTGCGCCGGCGAGGACAAGTACTTCAACGTGGTCGACGCCATCTTCCATAGCCAGCAGGAGATGTTCACCTCCGGCGACGTCCGCGGCACCCTGCTGCGCGTGGCCCGCTCGGCTGGCATGACCGAAGACCAGTTCCAGACCTGTATCTCCAGCGAAGAAGGCCTTCGCGCCCTCAACGCCCGCATCGAGAAGACCCAGCGCGACGCGCGCATCACCTCGACCCCCACCTTCATGATCAATGGCAAGCTGGCCAAGGAAGGCGCCATGAGCATGGCCGAGATCGACGCCGCCATCGCTGCGGCCCAGAAGTAGGGCTGAGGGGGACCTAGGCGCCCGTGCGCTTCCAGCGGCTTCGGCTCACCGGCTTCAAGTCCTTCGTCGATTCGACGGAGTTCCGGATCGAGCCGGGGCTGACGGGGATTGTCGGGCCGAACGGCTGCGGCAAGTCGAATCTGCTGGAAGCCCTGCGCTGGGTCATGGGCGCCAATTCCGCCAAGGCCATGCGGGCCGGCGGCATGGATGACGTGATCTTTGCGGGATCGGGCAAGCGTCCGTCCCGCAATCATGCCGATGTCACCCTGACCATCGACAACGCCGACCGTCGCGCCCCGGCGGCCTATAACGACCACCCGGTGCTGGAGGTGGTGCGGCGGATCGACCGGGGTTCGGGCTCCACCTACAGGATCAACGGCAAGGAGGTCCGGGCCAGGGACGTCCAGCTGTTGTTCGCCGACGCCTCGACCGGCTCCAACTCCCCGGCCCTGGTCCGCCAGGGGCAGATTTCCGAACTCATCGCCGCCAGGCCGCAGAACCGCCGACTGATCCTGGAAGAGGCGGCCGGCGTCTCTGGCCTGCACTCCCGCCGCCATGAGGCCGAACTGCGGCTAAGGGCGGCCGAGGCCAATCTCGCCCGCCTCGACGATGTCGCCCAGGAGCTAGAGGGGGGCCTCGCCCGCCTGCGTCGGGAGGCCCGACAGGCCGAGCGCTACCGCCGGCTGTCGGCGGAGATCCGCACCCTGCAAGGGGCTGTCCTCTACGCCCGCTGGAGCCAGGCCGCCCAGGCGGCTCAGCAACTGAAGATCGAAGCCGGCGAGGCCGCCCGCCACGTCGAGACCGCCACCCGCACGGCCGCTGTCGCCGCCACCGCCGCGGCGCAGGCTGACGCCGCCCTCGCCCCCTTAAGGGAAGCCGAGGCCGTGGCCGCCGCCGTGCTTGGCAAGCTGGCCATCGACAAGGACCGCATCGAGCGCGAGGCCGAAGCGCTCGCCGCTGAGGTCGCCAGGGGCGAGGCCGAGATCGCCCGCATCGACGCCGACCGGGGCCGCGAGAGCCAGATGGCCGAGGACTCCCAGGCCGCCCTCTCCCGCCTGGTCGAAGAGGTCGCGGCCCTTGAGGCCGCCGTGTCCGGCGCCCCGGAACGCATCCCTGAGCTCGAGGCCGCCCTGGCCGCCGCCGAGGCCGCCCGGGCCGAAGCCGACGCGCAGGTCGAGCGCCTGGCCGCTGCGGCCGCCGCCGAGGAGGCCCGCCGCCGGGCCGCCAGCGCGCGGATCAGCGAGGCCGAGGGCCGCGTGGCCCGCGCGAGGCGCACCCTGGAGCAGACCCGCGCCGAGCGCACGGCCCTGGGACCGCTGGAGAACCCACAGATCGCTGCGGCCCGGACAGCCTTCGATGAGGCCCTGGCCGCCCTCACCGCCGCCCGCCAGGCCCAGACCGCCGCCGAGGAGGCGCAAGGCCAGGCCCAGGCGCGGGAAGCCGAGGCCCGCGAGACCGCGAGGCGCCAGGACGAGCAGATCTCCCGCCTCACCGCCGAGGCCCGGGCCCTGGCCCAGATCGTCGCCCCGCAGCTGCGCGGCGGCTTCGCCCCGGCGCTGGACGCCATGGCGCCTGAGCGGGGCCTGGAGATGGCCCTGGCCGCCGCCCTGGGCGATGACCTGGAGGCCTCGCTCGATCCCAAGGCGCCGGCCCACTGGGCAGGCGCGCAGGCCCCACCGCCCACCTGGCCCCCGGGCGCATCGCCGCTCAGCGACCTTGTGCAGGCCCCGCCACAGCTCGCCGCCCGTCTGGCCTATGTGGCCCTGGTCGACAGGTCCCAGGGCGAGACCCTGGCCAAGAGCATTCCCCCAGGCTGCCGTCTGGTCTCCCGCGAAGGCGACCTGTGGCGCTGGGACGGTTTCACCGCCAAGGCCGAGGCCAAGAAGCCGGCCGCCGTCCGCCTGGAGCAGAAGTCCCGCCTGGCCGAGGTGGAAGCCGAGATCGAGGCCCTCGCGCCCGCCGCCCAGCAGGCCCGCGAGGCCCTGGCCGCCGCTCGACAGGTCCTGGCCCAGGCCGAAGCCGACCAGAAGGCCGCCCGTCGCGAGCCGCCGGCCTGCGAGCAGCGCCTGGGCCAGGCCCGCGCTGCCCTCGAGAAGCTGGAGCGGGAGGACGCCCGCCGGGAAGCCCAGGCCCAGTCCCTCGACGACATGATCGCCCGGTTCGCCGCCGAACTGGCCGAGGCCGAGGCTGGTCACGCCGCCGTCCTGTCCGAGGTGGGCGCCTTAGGTGAGACCGCCGACCTCGGCGCCGACTTGGCGGCCGCCCGCATCGCCGCGGGACCGGCCCGGGAGGCCGCGGCTGCCGCGCGCTCGGCGCTGGAGGTGGAGACCCGCGAACGCGATGGCCGGGCGCGGCGCCTGGCGACCCTCACCCGTGAGCGCGACGACTGGTCCCGCCGGGCTGAATCGGCCGCCCGCCGCCTGGAGGTCCTGGAGGCCGACCGGGCCCGGGCGCTCCGCGCCCTCGATCTCGCCCGGGAAGCGCCGCAGCAGCTCGAGGGCCGGCGCATCAGCCTGCTTGACGCCTTCGCCGCCGCCGAGACCCGTCGGGCCCAGACCCATGACGCTCTGCAGGCCGGCGAGACCGCCCGCGGCGAGGCCGAGCGGGGCCTGCGGGCCGCAGACGCCGCCGCCGCCCAGGCCCGGGAAGGCCGGGTCGCCCTGGACGCCCGGCTGGAGGCGGCGGTGGAACGCCTGGCCGAACTGGCCGAGCAGATTCGCGAGACCGCCCGGGTCGAGCCGCAGGCTCTCGCCCGCCAGCTGGCCGATGAGGCCGTGGCCATCCCCGCCGACGCCGGCGGCATGGAGGCCCATCTGGCCGCCCTTGAGCGGCAGCGGGAGTCCATCGGCGCGGTCAATCTGCGGGCCGAGGACGAGGCCCGCGAGAGCGCGGCCCGGCTGGAGACCATGCAGACCGAGCGCGCCGATCTGACCGGCGCCATCGCCCGCCTTCGCCAGGGCATCGACGAGCTCAACAGCGAGGGCCGCGAGCGGCTGACGGCGGCCTTCGAAGTGATCAACGGCCACTTCAAGACCCTCTTCCAGACCCTGTTCGAGGGGGGACAGGCTGAACTGCGGCTCGTGGAGTCTGACGATCCCCTGGAGGCGGGGCTCGAAATCTACGCCTGCCCGCCCGGCAAGCGCATGGCGACCATGAGTCTGATGAGCGGCGGCGAGCAGGCGCTGACGGCCGCGGCCCTGATCTTCGCAGTCTTCCTGGCCAATCCCGCCCCCATCTGCGTGCTGGACGAGGTCGACGCCCCCCTGGACGACGCCAATGTGGACCGCTTCTGCAACATGCTCGACGAGATGCGCAGCCGCACCGAGACCCGCTTCATCACCATCACCCACAATCCGGTGACCATGGCCCGCATGGACCGGCTGTTTGGGGTGACCATGGCCGAGCGGGGCGTGTCGCAACTGGTCTCGGTGGACCTCCGCCAGGCCGAGGCCCTGGCCGCGGAATAGGCGCCGCGGCGGCCGAATCGGGCGGCTAAGCCGATACTCAAGACAAATCAAACAATTAGACACAGGCGCCAGCGCCTTGACGCTGTACCCTCGCCCCTTTAGGTTCCGCCGCGATCGAACCAGGGGCGCCGGCTGGCCGCCCTCGCCCCCGGAAGGCGCCATCCGCTCATGTCGCAACCGTCCGATCCGCACCACGAGGCGCTGAAACGTCTCGATGCACAGCTGGACGCGGTCGATGTCCAGCGGGCGGCGCGGGACCGGAAGGGGAAGTTCGACACCGGCGCGATCGGTTCCGGCTACAAGCTGGTGGCCGAGCTGATCGGGGGTGTTCTGGGGGGGCTCGGCCTTGGCTGGCTCTTCGATCAATGGGCTGGGACCTCGCCCTGGGGCTTGCTCCTGGGCGTGCTAGTGGGTACCGCCCTGGCGATGTTCTTGATCTCGCGTTCTGCGGGACGCATGAGCGCGCAGGCGGCGGCGAAGGCCGGACCGGTTTCCTCGGTCCCCTTCGACGATGATGAAGATGACGACGACGGCTGGCCCGCGGGGCCTGGCCAGAACAAGAGGGACTGAGGCGTGGCCGATCCGATGCACCAGTTCGAGATCCAACAGGTTCTCGAACTTCCTGCTGTTGCGGGCTTCGATCTCTCGATCACCAATTCGGCCCTGTGGATGATCATCGCCGCGGCCAGCGTGACCCTGTTCTTCGCCGCGGCCTCGGCCAAGGCCGCCGTGGTGCCGGGCCGCCTGCAGTCGGTGGGCGAGATGCTCTATGAGCTGATCCACAACCTGACGGACTCGATCATCGGCCACGAAGGCAAGAAGTACTTCCCCTTCGTCTTCACCCTGTTCGCCTTCATCCTGGCCATGAACCTGCTGGGCATGGTCCCCTATTTCTTCACCTCGACCTCGCAGCTGGCGGTGACCGCCACTCTGGGCCTCCTGGTGATCGCCGTGGTCATCGCCGTGGGCTTCGCCCGCAATGGCCTGGGCTTCTTCAAGCTGTTCGTCCCCTCGGGCGTGCCCTTCTTCGTCCTGCCCCTGGTGGTGGTGATCGAGGTCATCTCCTTCCTGGTGCGCCCGGTGACGCTTGCCCTTCGACTGTTCGGCAACATGGTCGGCGGCCACGTCGTCCTGAAGGTCTTCGGCGGCTTCGTGGTGTCGCTTGGCGCGCTCGGCGCGCTGGGGATCGTCGGCGCCCTGGTCACCCTGACCGGCACCGTCGCCATCACCGCCCTTGAGTTCATGGTCGCGTTCCTGCAGGCGTTCGTCTTCGCCGTGCTGGCCTGCGTCTATCTGAACGACGTCGTGAACCTGCACAGCCACTGATCACGACCGACTGCTCACCCCGTTTCCCGACCCCATCGCTTACACGGAGCACTTTCGATGGATCCCCTTGCAGCTAAGTACATCGGCGCCGGCCTGGCGATGCTGGGCATGATCGGAGCCGGTATCGGCCTCGGCACCATGTTCGGCCAATACCTCAACGGCGCCCTGCGCAACCCGTCGGCCTCGGCCGGCGAGCGCCCGATGCTCTTCCTGGGCATGGCCCTGACCGAAGCGCTGGGCATCTTCGCCTTCGTGGTCGCGCTGCTGATCCTGTTCGCCGCCTAAGGCGAGACTATCCGTGCGTTGGGGGGCGGGCTGGAGAACAGCCCGCCTTTCGCATGGCCCGCCCTGCGGAGGGCCCACACGCCGCATGGACCTGAGCAGACTCAACGGAGCGCCTTGATGGCCCAGACCACACCAGAGCTCGAGCCGGGCGGGGCGATCGTCGAGACGCCGCCGACCACGCTGAGCCACGATCTGCACGAAAGCACGGAAGCCGCCGAGCACGGCTCGTCTGGCCTGCCCCAGTTCGAGTTCGGCTACTGGCCGGGCCAGATCTTCTGGCTGCTCATCGTTTTCGCCATTCTCTACGTCATCCTGTCCAAGCTGTTCCTGCCCCGGGTGGGCGGCGCCATCGAGGCCCGGGCGGCGAAGATCGAGGGCGACCTGGCTGACGCCCGCATCGCCCGCGACGAGGCCGAGCGCCAGTCGTCTGAGGCCGCCGCGGAGCTGGCCCAGGCCCGCGCCCGCGCCCAGAAGACCGCCGCCGACGCCAAGGCTGCGGCCAAGGCCGAAGCTGACACCCGCAACGCGGCTGAAGAAGCCAAACTGCACGAGCGTCTGGCCGCCGCCGAAGCCGGCATCCAGGCTGGCCGTGAAAAGGCCATGTCGAACGTGCGCAACCTGGCCGCCGAGACCGCTGAAGCGATCGTCGAGAAGCTGAGCGGCCAGGCGCCGACCCGCGCCGAGGTGGACGCCGCGATCGCGCGTAACGCGGCCTGAGGAGAGAGACGAGATGTCCTTTTTCGTGACCCCCGAATTCTGGGTTCTGGTCGCCGTCCTCATCTTCTTCGGGCTGCTGATCTATCTGAAGGTGCCCGCGGCCATGGCCAAGGCGCTGGACTCCCGCGCCGAGCGGATCCAGGCCGAGCTGGATGAGGCTCAGAACCTGCGCGCCGAGGCCGAGCGTCTGCTCACCCAGATCAAGGCCCAGCGGGAAGAAACCGAGGCCCTGGCCGCCGACATGCTGGCCCAGGCCAAGGAAGACGCCGAGCGCATGCGCAAGGACGCGGCCGTGAAGCTCGAGGAGCAGATCGTCCGTCGCACCGAGATGGCCGAGCGCAAGATCGCCACCGCCGAGGCTCAGGCCATGGCGGACGTGAAGGCTGCGGCTGCCGAACTCGCCGCTGAGGCCGCGCGCACCGTTCTCGCCGGCCGTCTGGCCGCTGCGACCAACGATCCTCTGGTGGACAAGGCCATCGGCCAGATGGCGTCTAAGCTACAATAGTCGAAGACCTGCGGCGGCGCCGGAACAGGCGCCGCCCGCGGACCCCCACCCGGTAGCGCCGTGGGACCAGCAGGCGCTCAGTTCTCAGCATCATCTGCCACATCACCGGGACCACCTGAGGCTTGCGCCGCAGCAGGCGGCGGAAGGGGTGCAGGGTCTTGGGATGAGCCCGCCGCAGACGCACGAAGGCCCGGCGGGCCTTGTAGGAATTCCGCAGGATCAGGATCAGGCCCACCGTCGCCACCGGCAGCCCCATGGGTCCCGGCAGGGGCGCGATGAGGACCCCGGCGATGACGATCAGTCCGCCCAGAACCGTCAGCCCAAGGCGAAGCACCCGGCGAGACAGCCGGCCATGGGCCCCTGGGGCGGCGGTGCGGCCGTGCGGCCGCGCAGAGAGGGCGAGAGACACGCTGGGAAACCTGGGATGACGCGCGGGTGGACCCATCCGGGGAGGCGAGGCTCCCGCGCGTCTTCCTCATATGTGCAGCGCCAGTCTGAAAGTAAGGCGACAGACGGGCCCATTTCAGGCCCGGCCGTTGCTATTCCGCGGCGAGCGGCGCCGGCGCCACACCTGGCTCCGGTTTCCAGGTCAGGCGGGGCTTGCGGGCCGCCAGGGTCTCGTCCAGCCGGCGCATGGGCGCCAGATAGGGCGCGCCCTTGAAGCGGTCCACATCGCCGGCCTTGGCCGCCGTCGCCAGGGCGATCAGGGCCTCGCAGAAGCGGTCGAGCTCTTGCTTGGACTCCGTCTCGGTCGGCTCGATCAGCATCGCCCCATGCACCACCAGCGGGAAGTACATGGTCATCGGGTGGAAGCCCTCGTCGATCATCGCCTTGGCGAAGTCCAGCGTGGTGACGCCGGTCCCCTCCAGCCAGGAGTCGTCGAACAGGGCCTCGTGCATGCACGGGCCTTCGGGAAAGGCCGGAGTCATCACGCCGGAGAGGCGGGCCTTGATGTAGTTGGCGTTGAGGACGGCGTCCTCGGCCACCTGCCGCAGCCCATCGGCGCCATGGCTGCGCATATAGGCGTAGGCGCGGACGAACATGCCCATCTGGCCATGGAAGGCGCTCATGCGGCCAAAGGCCTGGGCGGCCTCCTCGACAGTCTCCTCCACCAGGGTCAGCCCCTCAGGGCCATGCACCACCCAAGGGGCCGGGGCGAAGGGCGCGAGCGCTTCAGACAGCACCACCGGCCCAGCGCCGGGACCGCCGCCCCCATGGGGGGTGGAGAAGGTCTTGTGCAGGTTGATGTGCATGGCGTCGACGCCCAGGTCCCCGGGACGGACCCGGCCGACAATGGCGTTGAAGTTGGCGCCGTCGCAGTAGAAATAGGCCCCGGCCGCATGGGTCAGCCGGGCGATCTCGATGATGTCGCGCTCGAACAGGCCGCAGGTGTTGGGATTGGTGACCATGATGGCCGCCACGTCCGGACCAAGCTTGGCCTCCAGGTCGGCCAGATCCACCCGGCCGTCGTCGGTCTGGGCGATCTCGGTCACCGAATAGCCCACAAAGGCCGCCGTGGCCGGATTGGTGCCATGGGCCGAGGTGGGCACCAGGACCCGGCGACGGGGATCGCCCTTGGCCTCATGGGCCGCGCGGATGGCCAGCAGGCCGCACAGTTCGCCATGGGCCCCGGCCTTGGGCGACAGCGCCACGGCCGGCATGCCCGTCAGCGTCTTCAGCCAGTGCGACAGCCGGTCCATCAGGGTCAGGGCCCCCTGGATCGTCGGCAGGGGGGCCATGGGATGCAGGTCGGCGAAACCGGCCAGCCGCGCCATCTTCTCGTTCAGGCGCGGATTGTGCTTCATCGTGCACGAGCCCAGGGGATAGAGGGCCAGGTCGATGGCGTGGTTCTTCTGCGACAGGCGCACATAGTGGCGCATGGCCTCGGGCTCGGACAGGCCAGGCAGGCCGATCGGGCTTTTGCGGACCAGGTCGCCGAGATCATCGGCGGCGGCGTCTACAGCCGGCAGGTCGACGCCGGTCTTGCCCCAGCCGTCACGCTCGAAGATCAGGGCCTCGTCCTGCAGCAAGCCTCGACCGCCGGTCAGGGAGGCGAAGCCAGAGTCGAGAGGCTGAACGTCCTCGGGCCGGGTGGGCCGGCCGACAGTTTGCATGGTCATCAGCCGATCCTCCGGGACAGGGCCTGGGCGAAGGCGTCGATATCCTCATCCAGGGTGGTTTCGGTCGCCGCGCACAGCAGCACGTCGTCCAGGCCCGCGGCCGGGTCGAGCCGGGAGAAGGGCACGCCGGCGACGATGCCGTCCTCCAGCAGCGCCTCGACCATCTGGGTCGCGTTCCCCGGAAGCCGGATGGCGATCTCGTTGAAGTAGCGCTTGGTCAGCACCTCGACGCCTGGGATGGCCGCCAGCGCCTTGGCCAGACGCTGGGTCTTGGCGTGGTTGATCGCCGCCAGCTGTCGCAGCCCCGTCTCGCCGAGCAGGGAGAGATGGACGGTGAAGGCGAGCGCGCAGAGGCCGGAATTGGTGCAGATGTTGGAGGTCGCCTTGTCCCGGCGAATGTGCTGCTCGCGGGTGGACAGGGTCAGCACGAAGCCCCGGCGCCCATCGGCGTCCACGGTCTCGCCGCACAGGCGGCCCGGCATCTGGCGGACCAGTTTTTCCTTGCAGGTGAACAGGCCGATATAGGGGCCGCCGAAATTCAGCGCATTGCCGATGGACTGGCCCTCAGCCACGGCGATGTCGGCGCCCATCTCGCCGGGCGACTTGAGCAGGCCGTAGGAGACCGCCTCGGTGGTCACCACGATCAGCAGGGCGCCGGCCGCATGGGCGGCCTCGGCGATGGCCGTGACGTCGGTCGCCACGCCAAAGACGTTGGGGGTCTGGACCACCACGCAGGCGGTCTCTGAATCGATGGCCTCGATCACCGCGGCCTCGGCGTCGATGGCGACGGTCTGACGGACAATGTCCATGCCCTCGGCATGGGCGATGGTCTGGGTGGTGGCGGCGTAGTGGGGATGCAGGCCGCCTGACAGCACCGCCCGCTTCCGGCGGGTGACGCGCCTGGCCATCATCACCGCCTCGGCGCAGGCCGTGGAGCCGTCGTACATCGAGGCGTTGGCCACATCGAGGCCGGTCAGGGCTGCGACCTGGGTCTGGAACTCGAACAGGACCTGCAATGTGCCCTGGGCGATCTCGGGCTGGTAGGGCGTATAGCTTGTCAGGAATTCCGAGCGCTGGATGATGTGGTCCACGGTCGCCGGGACATGGTGGCGATAGGCGCCCGCCCCACAGAAGAACGGCCCGGCGCCGGCCGCCCGGTTCAGGCCGGCCAGGCCCGACAGCTCACGCTCGACCTCCAGCTCGCCGGCATGGTGCGGCAGGTCGAAGGGCTCGGACTTGCGGGCGGCGGCCGGCACGTCGGCGAAGAGGTCGTCGATGGTCGCAGCGCCGATCACGCCCAGCATCTGGGCGCGGTCGTCGGGCGTGAGCGGCAGGTAGCGCATGGGGCTTACAGGGTCTCCAGGAAGGCGTCGTAGGCGGCGCGGTCCATCAGCGCCTCATAGGCCGAGGCGTCGGCGATCTTCACCTTGGCGAACCACCCGTCGGCCTCCGGCGCCTGGTTGACGGTTTCCGGGGCCTCGGCCAGGGCGGCGTTGGCCTCAAGCACCTCTCCCGTCAGGGGGGCGTAGACATCCGAAGCGGCCTTGACGCTTTCGACCACGGCCAGGCCTTCGCCGGCGGTGACGCTCTTGCCGACCTCAGGGGTTTCGACAAAGACCACGTCGCCCAGCTGCTCGGCGGCATAGGCGGTGATCCCGATGGTGGCCACGTCCCCATCCAGGGAAACCCACTCATGATCCTTGGTGAAGCGCATTTCGGGACGTTCCTTCTCTAAACCTTGCGCACATAACGATGGGCGACGAATGGGGTGGCGACCACCTGGGCGGCCTGGGCCCTGCCCCGGACGATCACCTTCAGCTCCGTTCCCGCCGCGGCCAGGGCCGGCGGCACGAAACCCAGCGCGATGGGATAGCCGAGGGTGGGGGAAAAACCGCCGGAGGTGATGACGCCGACGACCGCGCCCTCGGCGTCGGCGATCTCGGCGCCTTCCCGGGCCGGCGCGCCCTCGACCTTCAGGCCCACGGCCTTGCGGGTCACGTCGCCACCCAGTTCGGCGGCGATGCGGCGGGCGCCGGGGAAGTCCCGGGCGTCACGGCGCTTCTTGGAGACCGCAAAGCCCAGGCCCGCCTCGATAGGGGACACGGTCTCGTCCAGGTCATGGCCATAGAGCGGCAGCCCGGCCTCCAGGCGCAGGCTGTCACGGGCGCCCAGGCCGATGGGTCGGACCCGCTCGTCGGCGAGGAGAGTGTTCCAGATGCGCAAAGCCGCCTCGCCCGGCACGGAAATCTCGTAGCCGTCTTCGCCGGTGTAGCCCGAGCGCGAGATGATGGCGTCGACCCCGAAGGCCTGGAGGGCGGCGGTCTCCATAAAGGCCAGTTTTGCGGCGTCCGGCGCATGAATGGCCAGCACCTGCGCAGCCTTTGGCCCCTGCAACGCCATGAGCGCCCGGTCCTCCAGGCGATCGATTCGCACCTGGCCGGCCAGTTCGGCGTCGATGACCTTGAAGTCGTTCTCCTTGCAGGCGCCGTTGACCACCACGAACAGGCCGTCGTCATCGGGCCGGCCGGCCATCAGGTCGTCGATGATACCGCCCGTCTTGTTCAGGAGAACCGAATAGCGCTGCTTGCCGGGCTTCAGGCCGATGAAATCGCCTGGCGTCACCTCCTCGAAGGCCGACAGGGGCGAAACCCCGCGCAGCCGGGCCTGGCCCATATGGGAGACGTCGAACAGGCCGGCGTGCTCGCGGGTCCAGAGGTGCTCCTTGAGCACCCCGTCCTTGTACTGCACCGGCATGGCGTAGCCCGCGAAGGGCACCATCCGCGCGCCGGCCTCCACATGGGCGGCGTAAAGGGGCGTGTGCTTTAGCGTCTCGTCCGACACGGCGGGTCTCCGGCTGATGTTGCGACGCGCCGGGGGCCTGGTCGCCCATTCCCAACACGCGCCCCCGCTGTCCCTGAGCCTGAGAGATTTAGAGGCGGACAAGCGAGTCCGCGCCCATTGCTCCTTCGGCGAGCCCTACCTTTCGGCGGGCTGCTTTCCAGCGTTCATCAGCTCTTCGCGGTCCGTTTGCCTGAGCGTTTCCGGGGCGGTTGCGCCTTCGGCGCCGACCCCGTGAAGGGCCGGTCTCTCCCGCGAGGAGATGAGCGGAAACTCCGCGATCGCCGGGCGGGAGTCAACGCGCAAAGTCAGCGCAGCCTCCCGCCCGGCGGAGGCGCCTCAACAGCAGGCGGGGACCGGCTCAGCCTTGGCTGACGCGCCGCAACAGGCGGCCGCTGCAGGGTCCAGAGCCATGGCCGGAACATCGTCCTCGCCATAGGTGACCGCCTCGCCAAAGGTGTGGAAGGTCTCCCAGCGCAGGCCAGCCGGGTCGCTGACCCAGGCCTTGTCCGACCGGGCGTAGCAGCAGGTGGCGGCTTCCTGGTCGAAGGTGGTCTCGCCCGCCGCCTTGAGCCGGCCAGCCAGTTCGGTCAGCTCAGCGGCCTCGTCCACCTGGATGCCCAGATGGTCCACGCCGGCCTGGGCGCCGTGGGTGGAGATGGCGAAGTTCACCCGCGGATCCTCCAGCATCCACTTGGCATAGTCGTCCTTCACCACCGCTGGCGCGGCGCCGAACAGGGTGGCGTAGAACCCGATCGAGCGGTCGAGGTCCTCGACCGAGACGTGAACATGCAGACGCTTCATGGCAGGCTCCTGGATTGCGGTCGCAGATGGGAAGGCTCCCCCGCGCCATTGTTTCGATAATTCCTATATTATGGAAACATAGACCCTCGTCAAGCTTTTCAGACGACGGGCTGACGGGGGCCAAACAGGATGATGGCCGCCCCCAATAGACAGCCCAGGAGACCGACCAGATCCCAGCGGTCCGGTCGCACGCCCTCCACAACCCAGAGCCAGGCGAGCGCAGAGGCGATATAGACTCCGCCATAGGCCGCGTAGGTGCGGCCGGCATGTTCAACATCGGCGAGAGTCAGCAGCCAGGCGAACAGGGCCAGCGCCGCCAGCCCCGGGATGAGCCAGAGGATGCTCTGCCCCTGGCGCAGCCAGGCCCAGAAGGCGAAGCAGCCAGCGATCTCGGCGACCGCGGCGCCCACATAGGTCAGCAACCAGAACTTCATGCGCCCCCCCTTGATGGAGGTCCGAGCCTACATGCGTTCGGGGGTCTCGATACCCAGCAGGGTGAGGGCCAGCTCCAGCTGGCGCAGGGTGGCCGAGGCCAGGGCGAGGCGCGAGGCCTTGACCGGCGGCTCGGCGATCAGGATCGGGCAGGCTGCGTAGAACCGCGAGAAGGCCTGGGCCAGCTTGTAGGCATGGTCGGCGATGAAGTTCGGCGCCTTGCGTTCATAGGCTTCGGCCAGGGCGTGGTCGAAGGCGTCCAGCAGCAGAGCCAGCTCCCGCTCGGCCGGCTCGCCGATGACGATCTCGCCGGCTTCGGCGCCCTCGTCGGCGGCCTTGCGCAGCACCGATTTCACCCGAACGGCCTGATAGAGCAGGTAGGGACCGGTCTTGCCCTCGAAACTGGTGAAGCGGTCGAGGTCGAACACATAGGAGGTGCCGCGGAAGTTCTGCAGGTCGGCGAACTTCAGGGCCGCCACGGCGACCTTGTGGGCGGTGTCCTCGAAGGTCTCCGCATCGAGCCCGCCGCCGAGATCGGCCTCCTTCAGCCGCTCGCGCGCCTTGTCGCGGGTCATCTCGATCAGGTCGTGGAGCTTCAGCACGCCGCCTTCGCGGGTCTTGAACGGCTTACCGTCGGTCCCGTTCATGGTGCCAAAGCCGATATGCTCGAGGCTGCCCTCCTGGGCGTAGCCAGCGAGATAGGCGGCCCGGAAGACGATCTCGAAGTGATCGGCCTGCCGCTGGTCCACCACATAGAGGACGTGGTGGGGATCAAAGCTCTGCTTGCGGTCCAGGATGGTGGCCAGGTCGGTCGTCCCGTACATGGCCGAGCCTTCGGAGGACACCACCAGCAGGGGCGGCAGCTCGCGCTTGTCCCCCTGGCGGCTCACGCGGATGATGCGCGCGCCCTGGTCCTCGACCAGCAGGGCCTTGGCCTCCAGATCCTTGACCATGTCCGGGATCAGCGGATCGGCGTCGCTCTCCCCTTTCCAGAGGTCGAAATCCACGCCGATGGCGTGGAAGTCCCGGGCCAGGGCCACCTGAGTCACCCGGGCGAAGTGCCGCCACAGGAGGTGATAGCCGCGATTATGCGCCTGCAGCTCGGCGGTCAGCTTCCGGGCCCGATCGCGGTAGTCGGGGTCTTCCTTGCCCTTGGCCGCAGCGGCCGGATAGAGGCGGTCGAGATCGGCCAGGCTGATCCGCTCGTCCAGGGCGGCGAAGGCCTGGGCCTCGTCGTCGGGCGTCAGCGGTGTGGACCGGGCGTTGACCTGCTCGACCAGCTTGGCGACGAAGGCGTCCTCATCGCAGACCGCGCCGATCAGCAGGCCCATCTGATAGCCCCAGTCGCCGAAGTGGGCGTCACCGACCACCTCGTCGCCACGGAACCGGTAGAGCCGCTTGATCGCCTCGCCGATAATGGACGACCGCAGATGGCCCACATGCATCGGCTTGGCCACATTGGGACCGCCATAGTCCACCAGCACCCGCCGCGGCTCGGCCACCGCGCCGGCGCCCAGGCGCGGATCGGCGGCGATCTCATTGGCCCGGGCCGACAGGGCCTCGGGCGCCACGCGCATATTGATGAAGCCGAGCCCGGCGATTTCCACCGAGGCCAGTCGCGGGTCCTTGGCGAGTTCGGCCACCACGCCGGCGGCGATCTCACGGGGATCGCGGCGGGCCTGCTTGGCCGCAGCCAGGGCGCCGTTGCATTGAAAATCGGCCAGGTCGGGCCGGTCGGACGGCGTCACACGGCCAAGCTCGGCCGACAGACCCGCAGAGGCGAAGGCGGCCGAGACCGCCTCCCCAAGTCCCCGCTTAAGATCGGTCATTGGCTGGCTTGGGCGGTCCCAGCGGCGCCGCTGACAACGTCGATACGGAAGCGCTTACCGGCGCGGTTGAACTCGGCCATCTGCGGCGTCACGTCGAAGCCGATCAGGATCTCGAAATTGGCCCCGCTGGTGGTCAGCTGCGCGCGGGGAATGACGATCCCCTCGATCATCTGGCGCGAATAGGTGCGGTCAGCGCCAGGCGCGAAGGTGACAGGCAGGTCGAAATACTCTTTGGCGATGACCGCGTCGTTGCGCTTGGTCACGGCCACCCAGTAGCGATAGGTCTTCTGCGCCCCTTGGGCGGCCGGCCCACGGCCCAGCTCGAACAGGACCTCCATGGCCACCTGGATCGGCTCATCGTCCTCATAGGAACAACCGGCGGAAACCCCCTGGATTTCACCGGAAAAGCCCACGGCGGCCGAGGCCTCACGCCCGCCCTCGAACTCCACATAGCGGCCGGCGTCATAGAGCACCTTGGCGAAGGGGCACGGGCCGGCGTTGCGCAGCTGCGGCAGGGGGGCCTGACGGTCGCCCCATTCGGATTCGCGGCGGCGGCGATCCGAAGCCTGCGCCTGGCCGTCGGCCTCCTGGCCGCGTCGGTTCTGAGCCGCGCTCTCCAGGGGGAACGAGGTGACGGCGAGCGCCAGGGCGAGGACCGATAGCAGGGAACGGCGCATAAAACGTCCAACTCTGTCGGCGCGGTGGGACCGCGCATGAGATGCCTCTACTAATGGTTCTCGATTGAGGCCGCAACGCGGCTGGCGGCGTGGGGCCAGAACCCTTAGATTTCGCCCCATGAGCATCGCCCCCGCCCGCCCGCCCCTCACCGTCCTGCTGGCCGCCCCCCGGGGGTTCTGCGCCGGCGTCGACCGGGCCATCCAGATCGTCGAGCGGGCGATCGAGAAATTTGGGGCGCCGGTCTATGTCCGCCACGAGATCGTCCATAACCGCCATGTGGTCGACCGGCTGCGGGCCATGGGCGCCATCTTCGTCGAGGAACTGGACGAATGCCCTGACGACCGTCCCGTCGTCTTCTCGGCCCACGGGGTGCCCAAGTCGGTGCCGGCCGAGGCCGGCCGTCGGCAGATGCTCTATCTCGACGCCACCTGCCCCCTGGTCTCCAAGGTCCATGTGGAGGCCCAGCGCCACTATGAGGCCGGCAAGGAGATCGTGCTGATCGGCCACGCCGGCCACCCCGAGGTCATCGGCACCATGGGTCAGCTGCCCGATGGCGCGGTCACCCTGATCGAGACTGTGGAGGACGCCCAGGCCTTCACCCCCAAGGACCCGGCCAATCTGGCCTTCGCCACCCAGACGACCCTGTCGGTGGATGATACGGCCGGCATCGTCGGCGCCCTGCGCGCCCGCTTTCCCTTGATGGCCGCCCCCCACAAGGAGGACATCTGCTACGCCACCACCAACCGCCAGGAGGCGGTGAAGTCGGTCTCGACCCGGGCTGATCTCCTGCTGGTGATCGGCTCGGCCAATTCCTCCAACTCGGTGCGCCTGGCCGAGGTCGGCGCCCGGGCCGGCTGCCCCGCCCACCTGATCGACGACGCCCAGGCCCTGGACTTTGCCTGGCTTGAGGGGGTCCGCACGGTAGGAGTCACCGCCGGGGCCTCGGCCCCTGAAGACCTTGTCCAGGGGGTGATCGACCGCCTGGCCGAACGCTTCGACCTGACCATCGAAATGGAGGAAGCCGCCCGCGAGGCCGTGACCTTCAAGCTGCCCCGGCTGTTGGCCGAGGCGGAATCCGCCTAGCCCCGCGCAGCTAAAAATCGAGACCGCACCCTCCGCCGTCTTGACCGCGCCAGCGGCCTCCCCCATGCCCGCCCCATGGCCGTCTATACCGACATCTCCGATGAAGAGCTCGCGCAGCTGCTCGCCCGCTATGACCTGGGGGAGGCGCAGACCTTCAAGGGCATCGCCGAAGGCGTGGAGAACTCCAACTTCCTGCTGGAGACCGATCGCGGCCGCTTCATCCTGACCATCTATGAGCGCCGGGTGGACCCTGAGGATCTGCCCTTCTTCCTGGGTCTGATGCGCTGGCTGGCCGATCACGACTACCCCTGCGCCACGCCCATGCCTGGCCGGGATGGCGAGCTGATCCAGACCGTGCGGGGCAAGCCTGCGGCCATCGTCAGCTTCATGTCGGGCCTGTCGGTCCGCCGGCCAAGCGCAACCCACTGTCGGCAGGCCGGCGAGGGCCTGGCGCGGCTGCATCTGGCGGCCGAGGGCTTCCCCATGGGCCGGGCCAATGATCTGGGACAGGCGGCCTGGGCGCCGCTGTTCGCCGGACTGAAGGGCGCCGCCGAGGACCTGAAGCCAGGTCTGGCCGCCACGCTCGCCAGCGACCTTGAGCACCTGGCGGCGCATTGGCCCACAGACCTGCCCCGCGGCGTCATCCATGCCGACTATTTCCCGGACAACGTCTTCTTCCAGGGCGACCGGTTCGCCGCGGCCATCGACTTCTATTTCGCCTGTGTCGATGCGCTCGCCTACGACATCGCCGTGGCCTTGAACGCCTGGTGTTTCGAGGCCGACGGCAGCTTCAACATCACCAGCGCCCGGGCCCTGGTGGCGGGCTATGAGGCCCACCGACCCTTGAGCAATGCGGAACGCGACGCCCTGCCGATCCTGGCGCACGGGGCGGCCATGCGCTTCTTCCTGACCCGGCTGAACGACTGGGGGGCGACGCCGGCCGGCGCCCTGGTGCGGCCCAAGGATCCGCTGGAATACGAACGCAAGCTGGCCGTCCACCGCAGCGCCGCTGACCTCGTCCTGTTCGGGGCGGACTCGTGACTCCCAAGGTCACGGTGTTCACTGACGGCGCCTGCAGCGGCAATCCCGGCCCCGGCGGCTGGGGCGCCATCCTGATCTTTGGGGACAAGGAAAAGGAGATCTGCGGCGGCGAGCCGGCGACCACCAACAACCGCATGGAGATGATGGCCGCCATCCAGGCCCTGGAGACGCTCAATCGTCCCTGCCATGTGGAGCTGCACACTGATAGCCAGTACGTGATGAAGGGCATCACCGAGTGGCTGCCCGGCTGGAAGGCCCGCGGCTGGAAGACCGCCGCCAAGGCGCCTGTGAAGAACGCCGACCTCTGGGTGCGGCTGGACGAGGCGCGCCTGCGCCACCAGGTGGACTGGCGCTGGGTCAAGGGTCATGCCGGCCACGTCCTCAACGAGCGGGCCGACGCCCTGGCGGGCAAGGGCCTGCGTGAGGCCCAGGCCGCCAGGGTCTGACCAGGCCGGCCTCAAGTCAGGCCAGGGCCAGCACGCCCACATAGGCGATATAGGCGATCAGGAAGGCCACGCCCTCCAGCCGCTGCAGGCCACCGCCGGTGCGCAGGAACACCGCCAGCAGGCCGGTGGCGCCCAGCAGCACCCAGATGTCGAGGCTGGCGATCTCCGGCGGAATGCGGATCGGATAGACGATCGCCGTGACGCCCAACACGCCGAGCACGTTGTAGATGTTCGAGCCGATCACATTGCCCACGGCCACGTCAGAATGGCGGCGAAGGGCGGCGATCACACAGGCCACCATTTCCGGCAGCGAGGTGCCGACGGCGACAATGGTCAGGCCGATGATGGTCTGGGAGACCCCGAAGCCCTCGGCCAGGTCGATGGCGCCGGACACCAACAGGCGGGCGCCCAGGACTGTGAGCGCAATGCCCGCCACCGACATGGCGAGGAACTTCCCGACCGTGACGAGATCCGCCTTGGGACGCGCGACGTCAGAGGCTGCATCCTCAGCCGCCATCCGGCCGCGCTCGCGGACATAGGCGTAGCCCACATAGGCGATCAGCGCGAAGACCAGCAGGCCACCGAACCAGCGGTCGATGAAGCCGGCCAGCACCGCCAGCAGGGCGGCGGCCGACGACAGGCCCAGCACGATCATGTCGCGGCGGATGGCGGACGGCCGGATCATGATCGGCGAGATGACCGCGGTCACCCCCAGGATCAGCAGAATGTTGGCGATATTTGAGCCGACCACGTTGCCCACGGCTATGCCGGGAGAATGCTGGAGCGCGGCCATCAGGCTGGTGACCAGCTCCGGGGTCGAGGTGCCGAACCCGACAATGACCAGGCCGGTCAGCAGGGGCGACACCCCCAGGGTGCGGGCGACGCCGACGGCGCCCCTCACCAGAGACTCGCCGCCCACGGCGAGCAGGATCAATCCGCCAAGAATGAGCAGGGCGATTATCATCGGGGTCGCATGTCTCCATGGGGGCCCACAGGCCCCGTTGCGATTCTGGCGCCCGCGCTGACGGAGCGGCGGACATCGCGATCCAACGCATATGGCGAAGAAATCGGTCCGAGCCCAGGCATCGAGCACCCTCGATGCGGTCCGACATCACAGTCACCATGACTGTCAGAGGGGCCCGGCCCGCAGCGCCCAAATTGGGAGCTGAACCTCACCTGTCAAGGTCGGTCGCGCCAGGGGCGAAGCCGATGACCATCACGGCCGCAGGGACAGCTCCTGCTCAATCGCCTCCATCTCCAGGGCCTTGCGCCGGGCCTCGGCCTCCCGCGGATCGACCCGGTGGCGGACCGAGGCGAGGCTGGCGGCCAGAGCCTGGCCCCGGCGGGCGGCGGCCGCCTCGGCGATGCGGCTGGCGCGGCTGCACTCAGGAAACTCCGCCCGGCGGCTGGCGAAGCCGGAATTGAAGGCTTCCTTCAGCCGGCGATCCAGGGCCGCGTCCGGCGCCTCGGTGTCGGTCACCCCCATCATGCGGTCGCGCCAGTACTGGTCATAGGCGCCCTCGCAGGCCTGCCGCAGGGCATGGCTTTCGCCCAGCACATAGGCGATGTCCGCCAGGGTCTGGCGTTGCGTCGGCGTCCGCTCCTGCGCCTGAGCAGGCAGGGCCAGACTCGACAGGAACAGAGCAAGGATCAGGGCGGCGGGACGCATGGCGGCAATCTAAGGGGCTGAGGCCGAGCTTGTCACGGGCGCGCGCCTGAGGGGCGAAAGCTCGCGCGGGCCGGGCTCTTCTGTTAGCGGATCAGGGGACACTTCTGGGGGACGAGATTATGCTGCAACTTCACCTCGCCAAGACTCTGGCCATCGGCCTGGCGTTCACCGTCGCCGCCGGGGCGGCCCAGGCCCAGGCGCCGGCCCGCGACCCCAGCACCCTGATCGCCGTCCTGGCCGGCATGGGCGCCCGGGGCGAGATGGAAGGCCGCGACGGCGGCCAGGTGCGCCTCAATGTGGTGACCCCAGGCGGCATCTTCGGCGCCGAGTTCATCGGCTGTGACGAGGCCGGACGCGCCTGCCGCGCCCTCGGCTTCTCCGCCAGCGTCGAAAAGCGCGCGATGACGCTGGAGCACCTCAACGCCTTCAACAGCCGCGACATCCTCTGCCGCACCGTGATGCGCGGCGAACAGGCCGATATCCGCTATGGCCTGCTGCTGGCCGACAGCCAGACCGAGGGCGACCTGCGCGACCATGTGGCCGTCTGGCAGCGTTGCCTGGGCGCCTTTGCCGGCCTCGCCAACGATCCCGCGGGCTTCCTCGGCGCCCCCTGAAACCAGGCCGCGCCAAGCCGCATCAGGCCGGGACCAGACCCCGCAAGCGCGCCATGCGGTCGATGGCGGCCTCGGCCTCGGCGACCATCTCGGCGACGATCTGGGCGGCCGGCTTGATGTCGTGGACGCCGCCCGCCGACTGGCCCATGGCGAAGCAGGAGCGGTCGGGGTCCAGGCCCTCGATCTGGCCGCCGATGCCCCCCATGACCCCGGTCTGGGTCGAGTGCATGGCCTGCAGGGGGAAGGGCTGGATTTCCTGGGGCCGGCTCTCCCAGTCGGCCACATAGGGGTTGCTCATCACCCGCATGGGCTTGCCCGAATAGCAGCGGGTCCGCACCGTATCGACGTCCTGGGCGGCCACCACCGCCTCGCGATAGGCCTGGCCGGCATGGGCCTCGGTCGAGGCGATGAACCGGGTGCCGATCCAGACCCCTTGGGCGCCCAGCGCCAGCGCCGCCGCCAGCCCCCGGCCATCGGAAATGCCGCCGGCGGCGACCACCGGGATCTTCACCGCCTCCACCGCCTGGGAGACTAGCGGCAGGGTGCCGACGAGGCCCGTATGGCCGCCCCCCTCCCCGCCCTGGCAGATGACCGCGTCGCAGCCGGCCTGCTCGGCCTTGACCGCATGTTTCACCGCCCCGCAGACCACCATGACCTTGAGGCCCGAGGCCTTCAGCTTCTCCATGATCGGCATGGGCACGCCCAGGCCTGCGATGAAGGACGAGGCGCCCTCTTCGATGATGATCTCCACCGAGGCCGTCAGGCTCTCGGGCGAGGCGGCCAGCAAATCCACGCCGAACGGCCTGTCGGTCAGCTTGCGGACCTTGCGCATCTCCTCGCGGATGAAGTCCGGCGAGCGGCCGGCCATGCCCAGCACCCCATAGCCGCCGGCCTCACAGACCGCAGCCACCAGCTCGGCATAGGCGACCCCGCCCATCCCGGCCTGCATGATCGGATGCTGGACGTCCAGCAGGTCGCAAAGCGGCGTGTGCAGCGTCATGGCGTCGTCTCCCGTGGTGTTCTCTTTGCCCCCACCATGGCGCCGACGACTGCGCCCGCAAACACTGACCCTGCGTCAGGGGCGCAAGACCCGCGATCAGAAGACGCCGTAGCCGCCGTCGATCAGGAAGGAGTCGCCGGTGTGGAAGCGCGAGGCGTCCGAGGCCAGATAGACCGCCATGCCGCCGAAGTCCGCCGGCTCGCCCCAGCGGCGCATGGGCACCCGCTTGATGACGTTCTCGTTGAACTTGTCATTGTCCTGCGCGGCCGCCGTCATGTCGGTGGCGACCCAGCCCGGCAGGATCACATTGGCCCGCACCCCATAGCGGGCGTGCTCCACGGCGATGGCCCGGACCATGGGGATCAGGGCGCCCTTGGTGGCCGCATAGGCCTGGTTGCGGGCCGCCCCGTCCAGGGCCGAGAGCGACGAGATCGCCACCAGCGAGCCCCCCTGCCCGTCGCCGCCCCGGGCGACCATGTGCTTGCACGCCTCGCGGAAGGTGAAGAAGACCCCGTCCAGATTGACCGACAGCACCTTGCGATAGGTCTCGGTGGGAAACTCCGAGAACGACCTCGCCCCGCCGCCGATGCCGGCATTGGCCACCACCGTATGGACCGCGCCCATCTGGGCCACGGCGGCCTCCATGCCGTCGGCCACCGCGGTCTCGTCGGCCACATTGACCACCTGGGTCAGCACCCGCACCCCGGTGGGCTTCAGCCTCTCTTCCGCCGCCCGGTTCTTGTCGGGATTGGAGCCCCAGATGACGATGTCGGCCCCGGCCTGGGCCATCGCCTCGACCATGCCAAAGCCGATCCCGCCATTGCCGCCGGTGACCAGGGCCACCTTTCCAGTCAGGTCGAAGGGTTTATAGGCCACGGCGTCCTCCTCATTTTCAAACACTTGTTGGGCGAGAAGAGAGGCGGGTCGCGGCGGCAGGTCAAGGGTGAGGGCGGAGTGGGGGCGGGGGCGCGGGGCCCGGGCGTCTGAGTTGGGCTCAGAGGTGGCCTTCGAAAGGCTCAGCTTCTACCCCGGGAGAACAGGCGCTCCTAGCGGCTATGCTTCAATGCTCGCCGCTCCTCCGCCCCGGAGTTTCTCGAACTCTCTACAGTTGGTTTCGGACCAAGTTATCGTAGAAGATAGCACAGATTATGAGGAACTGACGGTGCGCCGGAAAGGCAGGCGCAAAGTAAGCGGACCAGTCGGTCACTGGATAGTGCCACATTCGTCCGAGCAGGTCGGTAACTTCCGGCGCATCGAAACTCAGCGCTTCAATCGTGTGCGCGAACGCATTTCGAATATCCCGGATGCGATTTAGCTCAACCGCTTGCTCAGCGCTCACCACTCCGAGCGCACGTGCCATCGTGATGCGGCTTGCGAAGTTTCCCAGCGGCTGCCGAAAGAGGCTAGTGCGTTCGCCTTCTGTGAGATCGGCTGCCAAGTGGCGCTCGATCGCCAATCTGAGAGCATGTTCGACAGCACCACTGGCAACTATGGCGATGTACCGGTCGCGTGACGCGATGCTGTGCGCAGGGTCCTCAATTCCGTCAAGCAACGCGCGAAAATCCGTTCCATCTGGGACGCGCTTAGCCAACCGCTTCAGCTCTGCCCCGCCACCCAACTGACCTCGAACCATTCGCTCTAAACCCCGTTGCGCGGCCAGGCTTGACCAGAACAAAAAGCGTACTCAAATCAAGCTCAGGTACCAAGACTGGGATTCGGAGAAGAGGATTTAGGCTGTTGAGACGCTTCACCGCAGCGGGTGGAATAATGGCCTGTTCCCGAGACCCGGGAGCCCTACGATGAGCTTCTCGCATGACGAGCAACGGTAACGCCGAGGGGCCGGTCTTCGGTCACAGGACGGAGTTGCCGTCACGCCGCGACGTGATGGCGGGCGCGCTTCTGTCACGCGGCCGATGGATCGTGGCCAATGTTTCCGGCTCGCTCTTCTGGCCGACAAAGGTTCAGACTGCGTCTTATCGCGGCGTCGACATCTTCATCTTGCCCCCGACCCAAGAAGGGCACTTCCCTGCGCTGGCCGTCAAGCTCGGCGACGATCAAGCCGAGAGTGAGGTGCGGAAGGCCATCATGGGCTTCCTGAGCGCCCTGTGCTGGATCAACTGGCATGCTGGCGCTCGCGTCGAGTCCTGGACCGGTGGCACCATGGCCTATGGCATGATGGGGCGCAGTCAGGTCTCCCTGAGTGCTCATCCGTTTGAGTTGGACTACCTCCCAGACCCGGAAGGCTCGAAGGCGCGCCTGGCGTTGGCGCTGTGCCGTGAGGCCGCGGCACTCAACTCACCAACCTACGCCACCATTTCCTACTTCAGAGTCTTCGAAACCCACTTTCAGGGGACCTCCCGCGATATCAAGAATTGGCTGAACGCCAATATCGGGTCAGTCACCGATGGCCGCGTGCAGGAGATTATCGACCGCCTATTGTCCACCAATCCGGACATCGGTGATTACCTGTACGATGCCTGCCGCTCAGCTGCGGCGCACGGCAAGATTGGCGCGCGGCTTGTCATCGACCCAGACGATCCGGAGGACGAGCGACGGCTCGCCCGCGACCTGCCGCTGATCCGAGCAATGGCCATCAAGCTGACCGAGGAGATCCTTGGCATCCAGACGACCTCCACGGTCCACCGTGAGCACCTCTACGAACTCGCTGGCTTCAAGCGGGGGTTCACCCGTGAGGCACTCGATGCTTTCGTTGCCGGCCAGCTTTGTCCAGAGGGCCAGGTCGTGGACCTTCCGAATGTGAACGTAGGTCTGTTTGACCACCCCGCATTTCCAGGACTCTGCGGGTTGGAGCCTGCACACTTGCACGCAGTCGAGGGTGGCGTGCAGGTGGTATGGCGCCGCAAAGATGGCTTGGTTGAGTTTCACGCCCTTCTGGACTTTAAATCCGAGCGTCTTGTCTTCGAGATCGGCCGGGATTTGCTGCTCTTCGACGATCAAACGGCTGAGGCGATGGAGATCGCCGCCAGCGTGATCAAATTCCAGAAGGGCTACTTCCTCAACGGGCGGCTGCGTATCGATGACGCCGACACCGGCCAACTGATTTCGCGTAAGGACTCCTTCATACCAGTCAACGTCATGGTCAATCCGGCTGAGTTCGACGCAAACGTGGCGCGTTGTATGACGGAAGCCGAAGGCCGGCGTGACTTAGCGCAGAAGGTTTGGCGCGTGCGCGTATCCCCCTCGAATGTCCGCTATTCGTACGATCCGCCGAGCCCATCTAATGGCGGTTAACCGCCTTCAACGCCCTTTGCGACCGGCCGTTTCGTTAGACCTTCGGTGCTGCCAAGTAGAGAGAGCCTGACTAGAAAATAGGGACACGCGCTACTTTCTGAACACCCGCCCGAACTTCACGAAAGCGTTGTGTCCCTACTTTCCAAGCCCCCCGAGCCAACCAGAACCTCCGTCGAGCAGAGCGGCTTGCGGCCCCGCCGCGTCTCTCCTGGCTCGGAAGCGCTGAAACTAAAGCCGCCCTTCGGCGATCAGCTTTGCGAGGGCGTCATCCACTCGGGTTTGCCAACCGGCGCCGGTTGAGCGGAGGTGGTTGAGCACGTCGGGCCGAAGCCGGATGCTCACCGGCTATTTGGGTTCGTTAGCCTTCGGCCGACCCGGCGGACGCTTGGCCTTGAGCATGAAGGCAGGCCCCAAGGCCTGGTCAGCAGACTTCGCCCGCGCGAAGAACGCATCATCGAGCTCTGGGGATTCAGCGTCGATCTTCTCAGGATTGGGTCGCTTGGGCATATCTCTTGGCCTCTCTCGCATTGGCCTTGCGGTAGCGAAGACGGCTCCCCGACCTCAGGTCGCCGTCCAGCCGCCGTCGACCGACAGCGCGGCGCCGGTGGCTGAGGCGCCCATGTCGGAGACGAGGTAGAGCAGCAGGCCGGCCAGGTGGTCGTATTCGACGAAGGCCTTGTTGGGCTGGGCGGCCAGGATCACCTCGTCCACCACCCGGTCTTCGGAAATGCCGCGGGAGCGGGCCTGGTCGCCGATCTGGGCCTCCACCAGGGGGGTCTTCACATAGCCGGGGCAGATGGCGTTGCAGGTGACGCCGGTGCGGGCGAGCTCCACGCCGACGGCCTTGGTCAGGCCCACCACGCCGAATTTCGCCGCCACATAGGCCGACTTGAAGGGCGAGGCCACCAGGCCGTGGGCCGAGGCGATATTGACGATCCGGCCGCGGCCTTGGGCCTTCATGATCGGCACGGCGGCCTTAGTGGCGTGGAAGGCTGAGGACAGGATGATGGCGATCAGCGCGTCCCACTTCTCCGGCGGGAAGTCCTCGATGGGCGAGACGTGCTGGATGCCCGCATTGTTGACCAGGATGTCGAGGCGGCCGAATTCGCGCACCGCATAGTCCACCAGGTCGGCGATCTCGTCGGGCCTGGTCATGTCGGCGCCGTGATAGCGGATCGAGGCGTTGGTGCGGGCCTGCAGCTCGCGCCGATTGGTCTCGATCTGGGCCGGGTCCCCCAGGCCGTTGAGGATAACATGCACGCCCTGCTCTGCGAGCGCCGAGGCGAGCGCAAATCCGATGCCGCTGGTGGAGCCGGTGACAATGGCGACGTGTCCGGCGATCCCGTAGTCAGCAGCCATGCGCGTCTCTCCCCCTGGGGTGGTCTTCAGGCCGCAGCCGCGGCGTTCGGTTGCTGGCGGATGAAGGTCCATTCGCCCGGCTGGGAGTCGGCGGCGGCGAAGCGGTAGCCGTCCCCATCAAAGCCCTTCAGATCATCGACCCGGCTGATCCGGTTGTCGATGGCCCAGCGGGCCATCAGGCCGCGGGCCTTCTTGGCGTAGAAGCTGACGATGCGGGCGTGGCCGTCCTTCTCGTCGAGGAAGCGGACGGTCAGGACCGGCAGCTTCAGGGCCCGGGCGTCGACGGCGCCGAAATACTCCTGGCTGGCCAGGTTTACGAGCGTCGGGTCCTCATGCCCCTCGGCGGCCGCGTTCAGGGCGAGCGCGATCTTGTCGGCCCAGAAGTCATAGAGGGTCGCCCCGCGCCGGGTTTTCAGCCGCGTGCCCATCTCCAGCCGGTAGGGCTGGATCACGTCCAGCGGCCGCAGCAGGCCATAGAGGCCCGAGAGAATCCGCAAGCGATCCTGCGCCCAGTCCAGGTCGGCCTTGCTCATCTGCCGGGCGCGCAGGCCGGCATAGACATCGCCGTTGAAGGCGAGCGCGGCCTGCAGGCCATCCTCGCTGTCGGGATCGAAGGCCTGGAAGCGGGCGCGGTTCAGCTCGGCCAGCTTGTCCGACAGGGACATCAGCCGCTTCAGATCGGCGACGGTGAGCTTGCGGGTGGTCTTGGCCAGTTCCGCCACATCGGCTTGGAACTGCGGGGCGGTCATGCCGAGCAGCTTGTCGGGGGCGGAGAAGTCCAGCGCCTTGGCCGGGGAAAGGACGAACAGCATGGCGCGGTCCTTTGACCTGTCTTCGTGACAAAGCCAAGGCGGGGGCGGTCTTTAGAAGTGGACCCGGGGATTCATGATGCGCTTGGGGTCAAGGGCTGAGCGGATCGCCCGCAGGGCGGCCACCTCCACCGGAGCCTTGTAGCGCAAGGCTTCCTGCGTCTTCATCGCCCCCAGGCCATGCTCGGCGGAGATGGAGCCGCCCAGGCTGGCGACAATGTCGTGAACCCGGCGCGATCCTTCGTCGCGGGCCGCCGAATGGGCGGCGTCATCGCCCCCGTCCGGGCGCAGCACGTCATAGTGGATGTTGCCGTCCCCCACATGGCCGAAGGCGCAGATCCGGCAGCCCGGCGCAAACGCGGTCATGGCCGCGCCCGCCTCCTCCAGGAAGTCGGCCACCTTGCTGACCGGCACCGACACATCGTGTTTCCAGGTGGCGCCCTCCGGCTTCTGGGCCGGGGACTGGTTCTCCCGCAGGGACCACAGCGCCTGGGCCTGAGTCCTGGTCTGGGCGACCACGGCGTCGGCGATCAGGCCGCTCTCCAGGGCCTGGCCGAGCAGCCGCTCCAGCGCCGCCTCCGCTGAGCCCGGTTCGCCAGAGGCCAGCTCCACCAGCACGTACCAGGGATGGGTCTGCGCCAAAGGATCGCGCTGGCCGGCGATGTTCTTGAGTGCGAAGTCGACGCCGACCCGGCTGATCAGCTCAAAGGCCTCGACCCCGCCGCCGGCCGCCTCCTTGGCCCGGGCCAAAAGGTCCAGCGCCGCCCGGGGACTGGCGAGACCGACCATGGCCACGGCCCGCGACGGCAGGATGGGAAACAGCTTCAGGCTGGCGGCCGTGACCACGCCGAGCGTGCCCTCCGCGCCGATCAGCAGCTGCTTGAGGTCATAGC